>Ga0207649_10000366_pt1 | contig 33692 bp, 28 predicted proteins | sample KBSC43metaG_FD_184317 | JGI IMG/M metagenome (GOLD analysis project Ga0207649, IMG submission 184317) | Corn rhizosphere microbial communities from Kellogg Biological Station, Michigan, USA - KBS C4-3 metaG (SPAdes) (version 2) | ecosystem: Host-associated > Plants > Roots > Rhizosphere > Soil ... | reverse complement strand
GGCCGCGCCCCACGCAGCCTCATCAAGCGTTTCCAGATACTCGCGCACAGAGCGGCGCGTTGCTGCGAGCGCCGACCAGTCGGTCTTCTCCGAACCAGAAACCGCGCGCTGCTTGTTGGCATCCGCGGCAATCAGGCTGGCATCGACCGCGAAGCCGTCACCGCCGACCAATCCTTCCTTGATTGCCCTGGCAACGACCGTCTCGAACACATGGCGGAGGGCATCACTGTCGCGGAAGCGGCCGTGCCGGTTCTTCGAGAAGGTCGAGTGGTCTAGCACCTCACCATCCAATCCGAGCCGGCAGAACCAGCGATACGCCAGGTTCAGATGGACCTCTTCGCACAGCCGGCGCTCTGATCGGATACCATAACAATACCCCACCAGCAGCATCCGGATCAGCAGTTCCGGATCGATCGAAGGTCGGCCGGTGGAACTGTAGAACGAAGCCAACCGCGATCGCAGACCACCGAGATCGACAAACCGGTCAATGTCCCTCAGCACATGATCGGCCGGTACATGCCGCTCCAGCGAAAACTCGTAGAATAGTGCTTCCCTATCTACTTGCTGCCCCATCATCGGCCGCACTCCTGCTTCGACAGCAGAAGTGAATCAGTGCAGCTGTGTCAGCGGAGTTTTTCAACAAAATCGACCCAAAGCAGACATTCCTGCGATCTCATCGGCGGGGTTGCTACGATCGAGTTGACTTCCTTCGGACGAGCTGTTCACACATGCCGAAGACAAAAGCCATGTTGAAGTGGCGACAATAAATTGATCGCGCAAACCTCCAGCTTCATCCTCATAACGGTTAGGTCATAAGTTCAAGGTCTGATGGATTTATCAGCTTCTTCGACGACTTAGAGCGCAGCTTAAAATGAACATGTTCTGCGCGGCACAAAATAGTAGCGGATGCCGATAGCCTCGAATTGCATTAGAGAGTACTGGGGGTCGCCGTTGTTTAAGAGGCGGGTTGCAGTGGATGCGGGACTAGGATTCGAACCCCGGGGAGCGCTTAGGTTATGGCCATTGATGCCGTCAAAAATAGCGTCATGCATGTGACTGTGCAATTACGCTATCTTTCCCCTTGGTTGCCCATAGCTTCTTTTTCTACGCTTCAAAGCTGGCTAGGTCCGCGCCTGATTGGCGGCTCGCATCAGAAACGGCCCAATGTCTACGATGACCTGTCGCAGTTCGCGCGGCGCATCAATGATATCGGCGACAAAAGCGGTCCACTGGCGTTGCTTGGAAAGATCTGCGGCAAACGCTTCTGTCAGCGCATCCGGCTTCTCCGTCGGGATCACAGTGTTACGACGGGCAAAGGTCGCCCTGATCGCGCGGGATAGGCGTTCGGGATCGAACGTGAAGGTCTTGGACAACGCCCACATGTCATAGAAATCCTTCATACGGCTGTTGGCGCGACCGAGCGCCACCATGGCCTGGAATTTCTCGGCGATCACGGTTTCCGGCGCATAGGCGCGCAGCTTGGGTGACGGTTGATCCAAGAGTACGGGATAGTCGATCGTTTCGAGACCGGGCTCGACAGAATCGCCAAATGCGATATCGATCACGATGGCGATGCGTGCGCCGCCGAGTTCGGCGGTGCCGCGCAGACGCAGGCCGCCATAGTCGAGCTCTTCGCGGATGCGGCTGGCTTGCAACGAAGCCGGATCGAAGACCACGCCGTCGTTCGCATCGATCGCCACGATGTTGCGGAAGATGCCGAGGATGCGGTCTTCACTGGACTCGCCGAAGGCCAGAAGATCGAGATCGCGCGTACTGCGGCTGGTATGGGGTAGCCAGGTGGTGAGCAGCATCGCCCCCTTTAGAACGAAGCGGTCGGTGTGGCGCGAGTGGCCCAAGCGATAGAGCAGGCGCTCCAGGACAAAACGGATAAGCAGAACATCGAAAGGCTGGCCCGTCTCACGCGCCAGATTGAGCAGTCGCGCGCGCAAGGAAGCACCGATGTTTGTGAGCGGCTTCTTAGCCATCGCTGGTAAAGGCTTCGAGATAGGGCTGCACGATTTTCCAGACATGGCTCTTCATCGCCCAATCCGAGACCGCGGAAGGCGTCGTTTTGCGCTGGCGCAGCGCCTCCTTAAGCGCGCTGACGGCAACGTCGCGGCCAATCGTGCGATGGCGGAAGACATCGGCGATGGTCTTGGCGACACCGAAGATCGGCACCGACACGCCTTCGATGCGGTGGCGTTCGATGCCGGCGCGCAGATGAGAGTCGGAAAAGCGCACGACACGCAGCGGCGGATAATCGACTTGCGGCTTCCAGTCCTTGGAGCCGATGGCGATCCATACCCGGCGCGGCAGCTGATCGGTGATGCCGTGGTATGCCAGCGCCGAGATGAGACAGATCACGCCTTTGGGCACTCGTTTGGCCGCCTCGGCCAGGCTGTGGTTGCTATCGGCGGCGGCGCTGGCGAGTTGATAGATTCCACGTCCGAGGCGGATGATCAGTCCCTCCCGTTCCAGGCGGGAAACGGTTGCGGCGGTGATGCCGGCGCGACGGATTTCGGCCAGTCGGGCAATGCCGTGCCGTTCGAGATAGGCCGTCAGATGCTCGCGTTGGCTCCGCGGCGGCTTTGATACGGTTCCTCGGATCACTTGAGGTTTCATCCGAGGAAATGTATCATCACTTCGCTATCCTGCCAATGCAGGAATAGTGGGGGAAACGCGTTGATCGCTCCGCTTCAGAAGAAACGCCTAGATGGCCGCTTATACACCCGCGATCCGAAGGTGGAAGCGCTTCTCGGCGAATTGGTGGGCCCTCTCCCGCGACGACCTGTTGGCCCGCTGTCGTATCCGCGAGCGTTCCGATCCGCACTATGTTCCCAGCGAATGTCTGCTTCACTTCGTGCGCGCCAGCCGCCACGACAACTCCGATGCCTTCTTCGAGCGCCTCTACAAAGTCCTCGCGGAGCGGGTGCTTCGCGCCTTGCCCAAGGCCGAGTCCCGTGATGGCCAGACCGAATCCCTCAAACGGGCGGATATAAGAGACAAGGTCTTCGACCGCTTCCGGGAACTCTTGGCTTTGGACCGCGCGACCTACGTGACCAAGCTCGACTATTTCGAAGTGCGGTTCGATGGCGGACTGGCGAGCATTCGCCGCGATGCCCAGGAGCAGGTCTGGCGGGCCGAAAATCGCACGACGACTCTCGAAGTCGACGAGGAGACGGGGGAACTCTCCCCCGAGGTCGAGAAGGCCGCGGGACATTACAATCCCTTCGACTCCCCAGAATTCGCCGATCCAGCTTACCGGTTCCGCCTGGAGGCGGCGATTGAAGCTTTGCCGCCAGAACAAAGCAGGATCGTCGAAATGCTCCGCCAGGAAATCCCTATCGAATCCAAGGACCCCAATGTCCCGACCATCGCCAAAGCGCTTGGCCGTTCGGAAAAGACGATGCGAACCTATCGGGACAAGGCCTTTGCCACCTTGCGCCAGGCGTTGACCCGAGGAGAGGATTCGTGAGTCCTGCTGCGCCTTCAAGAGACGACGTGCTCGACGCCTTTGCGGTCGAACCGAGCCAGGATCGGACCACGCTCGAGCGCTATCTTCAGGCCTATCCGCAATTTGCGGGTGAACTGATCGATCTGTCGCGCGAACTCGCACGCGTGCCCCGCGACCATGACCTCACCGAAGCCGACCACGCCCTTATCGACAAGGCTTGGCAATTGCATGCGCAGGCAGCAAGCGTTCAAGATCCATTTGCCCACCTGTCGCCGGCGGAATTACGGGACGTGGCCAATCGTCTTGCCGTACCGCGGCAAGTGATCACGGCCTTCCGCGAACATCGCGTGCTTCTTGCCAGCGTGCCCGCGCAGTTCCAACAGCATCTGGCACAAGCGCTCAACAGCACCGTGGATGTCCTGCGCGCAGCATTGTCCGCACCACGCGTCGATCTTGCGGCACACAGCTACAAGGCCGATCACAAACCCAGCGCCGACCAAGCTGTAACCTTCGAACGCCTGCTTGTGGATGCGGGCGTCGATGATGCCCGCCGCGCCGAGCTTCTTTCCGGCGGCACGTGACATGGACAGCGTGGAGCTAGCACGACAGATCGCTGCCGAGCTTCACGCCGATGCGGTCGCACGCGGCATGGACCCGTGGTCTTCCTATACATTCGCCGTCGCCGAAGCAGCCCGGCGGGGCATCGATGTCGAACCCACCGCCGCCGGCGCGGCGATCTTGGACGGCAGCCGCGCGACCTTCGTGCGCAAGGATGACCTGATCCTGCATGAGAACATCGGGACGCCGTTTGAAAGGGCGTTTCTAGTCGCCCATGAGATCGGTCATATCGAACTTGGCGATGACACCGACGACGATCCGGCGCCAGAGATTGATCTCGCACGACCCGCCGAGCCGTCGCCGGTGGGATTCGATCGGGTTGTCGACTATGGCCGCCGCCAGCGACGCGAAGTGCAGATGGATCTGTTCGCGCGTGAATTTCTTCTGCCGCGGCCCGTGGTGCGCGCGCTGCATGTCACGCAAGGTTTGAGCGCTTCTGCGATCGCAGCGCGCCTAGGCGCGCCGCTCGATCATCTGGCCGAGAACCGGGTACAAGACAAATCCATAGAAATTTAACACCACCGCAGCGCACCGACCGCTAGCGCAATCACCACACCGAGGCGCGCTATCATTTTCTGACGCATGTATCGTGCGGTGTCGCCCGAAAATTACAGTGGTTGTTGTCCGAGCGATTTTGGGCATGAAAGAAAACGGCGATCTGTTCCTCGATTGGGGGGCGCGAATGTTGTCGTGCGTCAGTCGACAACCTTGATCGACTTGCCCAGCTCAGTCCATTTGGTGGGAATATTTCATCAAAATACTTGCAATACTAAATTCATTATTTTATCTGGGGCAGATGGAAATATAGTTTTCAATCCTCAGCAGAGCGACCATGGAAATGGCCTAATCATCGCCGGGGACAAGAAATATTAGAGCGCAACTATCATTGTAAGGAGGGGGGATGAAGGGGTGGTATACCGCGGCTATTGTCGCGTTAGTGGCATTTGGGTGGGGGCAATCGAAACCGGTACAAGCCAGCGATTTGGAGCGGGTCCTCGACACGGGAAAGCCGATTTTGGATGTCCGCGGGCGCATCGACTATGCCGATGACGGAGCGAAACCTGATCGGGCGGACGCGAACACCGTCCGGCTCCGAATGGGTTACGAAACAGGTCAGTGGAACGGACTATCTGCGCTCGCCGAGTTCGATCAGGTTTGGGCTTTGGGTGACGACTACAACAGTACGCGCAATGGCGAACTAAGCTACGCCGTTGTTCCGGATCCTGCCTTGACCGTCTTGAATAGGCTCCAACTCAAATATTCGCCCCTCGAAAGTCTTTCCCTCGTCCTGGGTCGACAACGCCTTACAGTCAGCAATCAGCGCGTCATTGGCAATTCAGATTGGCGCCAGCACGAGCAAACATTTGATGCAGTCTCGATAAGCGATAGTACCTTTGCCGGTATGTTGCTCAACTATGCTTACGTTTCCCAGGTTAATCGACCGGTGGGGCCGGCTGATCCTCTCCCAAATTCTGGCCCTGCATCACACTTTGACTGCGACTGTCATTTTCTCAGTGGCGAATATGAGGGTGTTCCAAATGTTCGCCTAGGTGCCTATGAAATCCTATTAGATATGAGCCAAAAATCTGGTCCACCTTCGGCACGAGCGGCGGTGGAAGCTTGGGATACCGCAACCGCTGGAGTTCGCGCAGAAATCAAACAAGTGTTGCGAGATACGCTTTCAGCGGGGCTCAACGTAGAATACGCCACGCAGTCAAATTACGGCCACAATCGAGCGCACTTCAGGCTCGGCTACTGGGTGGCGGAAGCGTCGCTGAGGAGTGAGGCACTCTCTTTGACAGGCGGCTACGAGGTCCTTCAGGGAAATGGCACGGCGGCATTTGTCACGCCGCTGGCATCTTTGCATCCTTTCAATGGCTGGGCAGATGTGTTCTCCACAACACCCATTTTCGGCTTACGAGACGCTCATATTGGCGCTGGCTATACAATTCTGTCGCCGGGGGGATTTCGCTCGCTATCCATGACCCTGGTCCGCCATGAGTTCCGAACTGATAGGTACTCTAAATATCTGGGAGGGGAATGGAATGCATCTTCGGAGTTCGTGGTTGACCAACGCCTTTCGATCCTAGCGTCTTATGCGAGCTATCAGGGCTCTACGCGGACATCCGTTGCCCCGAAAGATAAATCGGAGTTTGTTCTCCAAGCCCGTTACAAGCTGTAGCTTGGACCACTTGAACTGACAAACGCTTGTATTGCGGATCAGCCGTGGCGGCCGCTGGCCAACCCCGGCCCAATAGGGTCATCCAGCTTGGGCAGCAACTGCTTTTGCGATGTCCGCTTCGCCGTCGATTGATCTGCCCCGCGTTTCCACCCCAAAGACAACAAGGCCGGTCACGGCACCGATGAGAAGCAAAAGGACACCTGTCGATATCAACCCTATCTGCGGAGCGACACCGCCCAATGCAAGCGCTTGGACCAGGATGCCTCCAGCTTTGGTGCATCCCGCTATCCAACCCATCGCCCGGCCCCTTATGGAAACCGGAAACAATTCAGCGGAATAGGGAAGCAGGGTCGCCAACAGGGCGCACGCTCCGACGATAAGAAGCGACATTACCCCGAGGGCGGGAATGTTGGCGCCAAACCAATCAATGCTTAAAATGCCCAGCAAGCCCAAAATGGTGCATAAAGCTGAAAGTGCGACCGTTCCTTTTGTGCTCCACAAGCTGTAAAGCGGGCAGGCGAGCAGGACAATTCCAAAGCCAAATAGAGCAGATTTTGCCAGCAAGCCGCTCACCGCTTCAACGGTGTAGCCTTTGGCAACGAGATCTGCGGGAAGCCAAAGCAACAATCCGAAGTTGACGATGCTCCAAGCTAACGCAGTTGCGGTAAGCGAAGCCATTACGGGCATCAATCGCCAGCGCGCCGCAAGACCGGCAGCCATGCCGGCTTCGGTCAGTAGGCGGCCCCCAAACTGTCGCAATATTTTTTCGGCCTCTTCAATGCGACCAAGCGCAAGCAGATGCTTAGGCGACTCCGGCAAAAAAAAGGCCAGGATCACCAATAGGATGCCAGTTGGTATGTTTACAAACCACAGAATCCGCCAACCGAACTGCGATTGTAAAAGTGCGGAACACTCGCTGGCAACGTAATAGCCGCCCACCGCACCGGTGGCGCCCGTGAGCACCAATATCCACGAGCGATGTTTGGCAGGCATCGTTTCGGTGAGAAGTGCGTAGGCAACCGGCAACATGCCGCCTGCTGACAACCCCATTAGCCAGCACATTACAACGTTCCACCAGAAGGACGGCATCGCGCCACAAATAGACGTGCCGACGAACATTATCGCCGAAAGAAAAATGGAGGCGCGCCTGCCGTAGAAATCCGCCAAAAAGCCCCAAGCCAGAGAGCCCATCGCAGTTCCGATCAGCGCGATGAAAGGCAACCACGCTACCGTGGAGTTTGGAATTTGATATTCCGATCGCATTCCGGGAACGACAAACCCCAACGTTGCTGGTTTCTGAACATCTATGATTAGACCAATACAAATGGCGGCGATTAACCACCAATGCTTCAACGTCAACGAAGCACTCTCCGATACCACCGTTACCGATTGGCTGCTCGATTTGTTGGATGTGGCGGGGGTCAGCCCATACATCGCAAGACAAAGGCCAATGACTTCAAATGCCATTCCCCACAGCATTTCCGGCGCCATAGGCATGCCAGCCAACATGTAGTGCATGTCTTTGGCCATCAAAAACATAGGCAGATGCGCAAATGTGCCGGCGGTCACGAGTAGACAGCCCAGTACAACTGCCGCCACTTTAATTGTGCGTGAATGTGTCAACGTCCCCCCGCAGTGTGATCAATTGTTCTACCTGCTGTACCTCGGTCGAACGCCTTGCAGTCTTCGCTGCTCTTGTCGGAATAGCGAGCGCAACCGGCCTAGTGATAGTTGCAATTGATCTGGACTTAGAAAATAACACCACTGTATTGATTTCTCTATTGTAGTCGATAAAAGAATTGAAACTCAAGAATGAAATTGACGTACGAATATATACTGTATAATCAAACTATAGAACTAATAATATCAAAGTGTTAATGTGCTGTAGATCGTAATACTAAAATATAAATAGAAGCATTCGCACAAAATCTAAGCTGAGGCGTTAATTGCGCGAACGCGCGATTGCGGCACAGATTATCGCTGCGTTCCTAGCGATAATCTGTGCCGCTTTTGCTTGCGGGTAGGGGCAGGATCGACATCCATTGGTCGAACCGTCGGGGCCAAATCGTCCCCCGGCCTCAAACAAGGTCATGAGTCGGGCGTGGCTGCTCGCCTACAGAAGAGGCGACCGTGAATCTTATGTCCCAGTTCGTTAAATCAAAGAAATGAAAAAACAATTACTTGGGTAATAACGATGATGAAAATAACTCGTCACAAATACGCAAGTCTATAAAGTTGATCCGAGCGCAATCTCTGTTATGAGGTCTCATGATATTACATTGGAGTATTCCATGAAAGATACTAAGGGCTTGTTGGACCTGACGCGCGCGGTTGTGGAAGCCTATGTGGCCAACAACCCCGTTCACAGCCGCGATTTGCCCAATCTGATACGCTCGGTTCACGGGGTTTTGCAGGAATTGGGTGCCGGTCCGCCGGCGGCCCCCGAGCCCGCGGTGCCGGTACACGCCTCAGTCACCCCCGATTATCTGATTTGTTTGGAAGACGGCAAAGAATTGAAAACACTGCGGCGATATCTGCAAACCCATTTCGGCTTGTCTCCCGATGATTACAGACGCAAGTGGGGGCTGAGTGCCGACTATCCGATGACGGCTCCCAATTACACTAAGCAAAGGTCGCAACTTGCAAAGCAGTTTGGCCTCGGCTCTGGCCGTCCGCGCAAAGCCAGGCGAAGAAAGTACGGGATCGCGGCATAACGCCTGCGGGTTTAAGATCGCAGCCTGTAGCTTTCGTCTGTATTCCCAAATCTGCAAGTGAGGTTGAAATCTGTCACCGCCAAAATCTGGAGAGGCAGGTTCTCGGTATTGACCGTCTGATGCGGCACCCACCGCGGGACAAATACTATATCAGATGATCGAATGGGCACCGTTTCCTCTCCAATCCGCACCAGCCCCTGTCCTGACAGAACAAGAAAGAAACTCTCGTGAGCATGCGCATGTCGCTCCGTTTGCCGCCGCGGTTCGACGGTTAGCAGGCGTGGATCAAGGACTGTCGCGGGAACATGAAATCTCGACACATGGAATCCAATACCGCTAGCGGTTGCTTCATTGCTATACAATGTTGGATGGTTGCTTGAGAGAGACGTCTTGCAATCCGTCGATGCGCCTTTGACTTCATGAGCGGGACGCTCGATCAGACGACAGAGACTCGAGATGGGATGGCTGTCTTCTAGTAGCAACAGCAGTTCTGCGTAATAGGCATCTCTCTCATCGAGCGCCCGTAAAACGGCCGCCTTTGCGTTAAGCTCAAGCTGAGGGGACCGCGGTAGGGCGGCAAGGACCTGTAAAAGTTCGGCTGCGTGACCTTCATCGCAGTCGATATGCAGCTTGAAAAAATACAGCTCCGAAGCCGTAAATCCTGCTTGCTCCATCCCTTGGACAAAATGACGATAGAGGCGATGAACAATAGCTTCGCAGCCAAATGCCAAGACGGCCGCAGCCACAAAGGGCTCTGAACCGTCAATCAATCCAAGCAGTCGATGAGCGAGTTTGTCAGAAACTTCTGCAAAGGGAGGAGGAAGTACAGAAGGTCCAAACCTGTCAACAAGAGACTGTTTCAAGATATTGGAATGTATCTGGCTTTCCTCTCCCTCACCTTCCTCCTCAATAAGATTGCGAACAACGACGCCACGCAGCTTCGGATCGTAAAGCTTGCCCAAAAGAGCGCCGAGAAATCGCGTAAATTGCCTGGAATATTGATAGTGGTGGCCTGCTATAAAGCTCCATTCGGCGGAGCTCAACTGTGCACCCTCCATGCGCTTGAGGAGCGGGTTGCGCCAAAGCTGGTGACCTTCAACACAAATGTTCAGCTCTGCCAGGAAGGGATCGATAGTATTCATAGCAATACCCAAGTCTGAGGCGCGGTTCCTAAACAGGCGATGAAATGAATTGCTCTTGCCCCGTTGCGGCAAAACATCCATGTGAAAGTCGGAAGGCGCGCTGCGGTTGGGACAAGTCGCCCGCCTCAACGAGCGCGTTCTGGCGCAGCACCTCTACCAAGACCTGAGCGCGGACCTCCGGATCGAGTCTTGCCAGTATAGATCGGATTTCAGCGAGTGAATGTTCAACCATATCTGGATTCACTTTTGTTGTTCTCCATCATTACCGAATTCATTTCCATACCACAGTAAATACAAAACGTATGCATTATAGTTTTGCTTGAATGTTTTATCCTTACGGAGTATATCAAATATAATTGCGACATAAAGTACGATTTTGCTACAGTATATTTGCACTGGCTGGTTTTGCCCTTCTTTCAAAGGATACGGCAGAGACGGGTAAGCCAGCTTGGTCGGTGATTAGGGGGGGGCATGACAAAAAATGTTGACGTTGCCATTCTTGGCGGGGGCAAAGCAGGTCTGAGCCTAGCATTACAGATCAAGCGCAAGCTTCCGCAGCTCACGGTGCTTGTGTTGGAAAGGCACATTGGTCCTCTGCCAGATGCCTGTCACAAGGTCGGCGAATCAATGACCGAAATTGCCTCAACCTATTTCGAGCGCGAGCTCGATATGCGCGAACACTTGTGCAAACGCCAACTTAGAAAGTTTGGGCTGCGGTATTTCTTCGGGGAAGGGGAAACTCCCTTCGAGGAACGCACGGAAATTGGTCTCCGTGTTCTTCCTCCATTCGCGACCTACCAACTGGATCGCGGGCGTTTTGAGAGCGAACTGCGACAGCGCGCTAGGGCTGCCGGCTGCGAGCTTTTGGAAGGCACGGACGTTTCTGGGGTTGAGTTTGGACGAGATGGAGGAAATCATCTCGTGAGCTACAAAACTCTCGATGGCGAAGCCCACCAATCCGCCTGTCGCTGGGTGATCGATGCTAGCGGGCGTCGGCGGATTATTCAGCGGTCGCTAGGGTTGGCCCTTGATAGCGGCCACAGAGGCAGTGCAGCTTGGTTCCGTGTCAAAGGAATCGTCAGTGTCGCCGATTTGGTCGATAAGCAAAACAGTCAGTGGCACAACCGCATTTTGGCGGATCGTTGCTTATCAACCACCCACTTGCTCGGGAAGGGATATTGGATTTGGCTAATCACCTTGGCGAGCGATTATACAAGTATTGGGGTCGTCATCGATCCGCGGATTCACCAAGATTGCGAGATCGGTCCTGACTTCAATGCGCTCCTTCCGTGGCTCAGGCGCCACCAGCCAAGATTTGCAGATTATTTGGACAAAAGAACAATCTGCGATTTTAAAGCGATGCGCGATTACAGCTATACCTCCAAACAAGTATTTTCCTCAAACCGGTGGGCTTGCGTGGGAGAGGCCGCAACTTTCCTGGATCCGCTTTATTCGCCTGGAGGGGATGCGATCGCCATCGGCAACACGATGACATTGGACCTCATTTGCCGCGATCTGGGGGGGCAACTCACCGACGATATTGTCGCAGCTTACAATCGATTGTTTTTGGATGGCTTTTACCGCGCCTCCTTGCCCATCTTCAAAACCTATAGCGCCTTCGGCGCGCCCAGCGTCTTTCTTACCAAACATCTTTGGGACTCCGTAATTTTTTGGGGGATAAATTGCCAAATCTACTTTCAGAAGCTCTTGATCCAGCCCGAGTGGCTTTCGCAGGTGCAGGACATCCTTGAACGGGTGGCCATTCTCGAGGAAAGAGTCCAAACAGTCTTTGCGGATTGGGCCGCTTTGGCCGAAGCAAAACAAGTCGATACCCGATTGCCGGCTTACTCTTTTGAAAGAGGTTATGCAGATCCAGCTCTTGCGCCATACCTGCAGCTTCTCGTTCTCGATCTCAATGTGAAGAAGAGTCCTGCGCGAGCGATTTCAGACATGAAAATTAATCTAGCGCGTTACGAAGAGGCGGCGCAGTTGATTTTCTTTGCGGCGGTCAAGGATGTATTGCCAGAGAAATTGGAAACCTTTGCTTCGCGCTGGGTTGATCCCTATTCCATGATCCTGAACCCGGCTTTGTGGGGTGAAGGCGGACCCTGTTCCGCAAAAAGTCGCAAACGCGATCTAACACCAATCGCACAAAGCATGTTCGGGGGCGTGCTTGTTCCACTAAATTGGGCCAGCTGGTGCCGCCGCTGCTTTACAAGGTGGTACATGCAGCGGGGAAACGGCCAGTTGTTTTATCGAACGCTGCCTCCCATTCGCACAGCTTTGGCAAAAGGCTGGTTGCCGCTTTATCGGTGGCTGTTCGTCCGGGACCAGCCGATTCAACAGTTGTGACTTGGCCCCTGCGCTCACGATTAAATGTGTGCCTGAATTAACAACCCGACGAGAACAGCAACCGCTGTCGAGACCACGTGAAGAAGTGCCGTCGAGGCGAGCTTTTGAAAGCGGTCTGGATGCGTTGCATCTCCCTGGGACATGCGCTTGATTTGGACAACAGCTATCGGAAGTGTCGCGGCCAAGAGGATAGCGGGCATTGTTGGATATCGACCCGTAAGCCAGAGCAAGCCCAAGCTCGCATATGCTGCAATTTGAAGAAGATTGTGTACGACCGCCGTCTTGTTTGATCCCAATCGCACCACCAATGTGCGTTTCCCTGTCTGAGCGTCAGATTGGGCGTCCGGAACATTCATGATCATCATGCGAGCAAACTGTATCGGGAAGAGCGGTACCGCAATATAAAGCAAGACCAGCGGCACATAACCGATTTGGAGAATTGCTGCTCCACTGGGCAACATAAGACAGAGAACGGTTGCGACTGTGGTCTCACCCAGTCCTCTCGCAGTTAGCCGAATCGGTGGTGCACTGTAGAACCAGGACAAGGCGAGCGCGCTAATGGCAGATAGCAGTATCAATCTTGGCGATGGTCCCAAAACGGCGGGCGTCAGCCAATCGAGCACCAGGGCTCCACCAATGAACAGAACAGACAATATAATGGCCAGGCGCAGTGATTCTTGAGGGCTAATTTGACCGTTCACCAGCACGCGGCTGCCGCCAGTCCAACTCGTGAATGTGCTGTTGGCGCGGTCAGTTTCCAGATCGTAATATTCGTTTGAGTAGTGGGTGCTCAAATGAAGCAGCCATCCAAATAGGAAACCGAGAAGCAGGCGGCCCACAGAGTGCTCACCGGTCACCAAGAAGGCCGTCGCAGCACCGATGCCTTGCATGATGGCGCTGTAAAACAGGAATTTTGGTCGCCCCAAGCGAATGTAATGCCGCAATCGCTGGCGCCTAGAAATCGTTGGAGGTGTCGTGCTCGCAGAGTCTATTGTTGACGTCATAAGTTCCCTCCTATGTGATTTTACATTCCGGCGTAGCTTGGACCCTCGCCGCCTTGAGGCACACTCCATTCAATATTTTGACTTGGATCTTTGATGTCACAAGTTTTGCAGTGAACGCAGTTTTGCGCGTTGATTTGAAACCGCGGATTGGCTCCGTTGGCATCATAAAGCACTTCGTAGACACCGGCCGGACAGTACAGCCGTGCCGGTTCTCCATATATTGGCAGATTTTCAGTGATGGGAATGGCCGGATTCTTTAGTTTCAGATGCACAGGTTCGTCGTCTTCGTGATGCGTCCCGGAGAGGAAGACGCTCGAGGCTTTGTCAAATGACAAAACGCCGTCGGGCTTGGGGTACGCGATTGGGTTCGATTGCGAGGCGGGCCGCAAGCATTCATGGTCCGCTTTGCCATGTCTTAGTGTGCCCAGTGGAGACCATCTCAACAATTGATTGCACCATAGGTCCACGCCGCCAATCATCGTTCCAAGCAACGTGCCAAAACGGCCGAGCAATGGCTTCATGTTTCTAACAGCAAACAGGTCTTTGAAGATCGAGGACGCCTGATATCTTTGGTTGAGGTCGGCTACCTCGTCGTTTCTGCGGCCTGAGGTCACTGCCGCAAAGACCGCTTCAGCTCCGATCATCCCGGATCGCATTGCGTTGTGCGTTCCCTTGATCCGAGGAAGATTGACAACGCCTGCAGAGCAACCGATCAAAGCCCCGCCAGGAAAGCTCAGTTTGGGCATAGATTGAATCCCGCCGCTCGTCATGGCGCGGGCGCCGTATTCGAGTCTGCGACCGCCCTCCAAAAACGATCTGATTTTGCGATGCGTTTTGAATCGTTGAAACTCATCGAACGGAGAAAGAAACGGATTTTTGTAGTTGAGATGGATGACCAGTCCGACGGAAACGATATTGTCTGCCAGGTGATAAACCCATCCGCCGCCGCCCGTCTCATTAGCCAAAGGCCAGCCCATAGAGTGCAGTACCAGACCTGGGCGGTGGCGAGACGGGTCAACCTCCCAAAGCTCTTTGATACCTATTCCAAACTTCTGTGGCTCGCTCGCGCGATCCAGACGGAAATGTTTGATAAGCTGTTTGCTAAGCGAGCCGCGGGCTCCTTCGGCAAAGAGGGTGTATTTGGCGTGCAATTCGACCCCCGGCGTGAAGTTCGATTTGGGTTCGCCAGATTTCGATATGCCCATATCGCCAGTGGCAACGCCGCGAACGGCGCCGGCGGAGTCATACAGTATCTCGGCAGCCGCAAAGCCCGGGAATATTTCTACGCCCAAAGCCTCTGCCTCGCTGCTGAGCCAGCGGCAGACTTTGCCGAGACTGACAATGTAATTCCCATGATTGTTCATCATGGGTGGGATAAACAGATTGGGAAATCGAATTCCTCCCTTCGGCCCCAAATACCAGAACTCGTCACCGGTTACGGGTTGATCAAGTGGTGCGCCGCGTTCTTTCCAATTCGGGAATGAGCTCATTGAGGTTGCAGGATCGACGACTGCGCCCGAAAGGATATGCGAACCTATTTCGGCTCCCTTTTCGATCACGCAGACCGAAATCTCCTTTTCCGCCGCGAGGGCAAGTTGTTTTAACCGGACGGCAGCAGAAAGCCCGGCGGGCCCCCCACCCACAATGACGACGTCATACTCCATAGACTCTCGGACTATAGATGGGGCTTCGCTCATGTGGACGTGGACCTCAATTGGCAAACTTTACTAGACGCTTACTCAGGGCGCCGAGGCGATTTCTTAAAGCGCTGTGACAGTTTGTCAACAGTGGCCCATAATACAGCACAGAATCGGTTTGTCAGTGGGATTGTGAAGTACCGAAGGCCGCTAATGCTTGAGAACACCCCGATTTATCTGATCTAGCTCTAGCGACTCGAATAGCGCGCGGAAGTTTCCCTCCCCAAATCCCTCGTCACCTTTTCTTTGAATAAACTCAAAAAAGATTGGCCCGATGGCAGGTTTGCTGAAGATCTGCAGGAGCAAACGTTTGTTGGGGATGCCGGTTCTTCCGTCCAGCAAGATCCCCAATCGGCGCAGCGCTTCCAACGGTTCGCCGTGCCCCGGTAAACGGCTTTCCAGTCCTGCATAATATGTCTGCGGTGTCTCTTGCATACCGACCGATCGTGCCACCAACGTTTCGACGGTTTGATAGATATTGCGACAGCTGAGCGCGATATGCTGAATACCCTCGCCACCATAGGCAGAAAGAAACTCTTGAATTTGGTCTAACTTTCCGGCGTCGCTTTTGGGTTCATTGAGCGGGATGCGGATGTTGCCGTTGGAATTGGCCATCGCCGTGGAAAGCAAACCCGTGAGCCTTCCATCGATGTCAAATGATCGAATTTCGCGAAAGCCAAATAGAGACTCATAAAATCTCCTCCAAATGCCGATGCCACCACTAAAAAGATTGTGCGTCAGATGGTCAATCGAATCCAAGCCGGTGTCGTTTGAACGGACAAGGTTCTGCCAATCCGTCCGAAATTCGAACGATCGGGCGAAGATGGCTTCTTCCTGCTCCTCGTCGACCAAGTATAGATGCGATCCGCCAACGCCCTGGATCGCGGGAAAGGGGAGGGGAGCGGCAGCCTGATCGATGGCCGTCGCACCCTGATCGACGAGCCACGCCAAAGCATCCAACGCGTTTGCGACACGAAAACCGAGGGCGAACGCGCTGGGACCATGGGCTTGCACAAATTTTGCCCCGAAACCCTCTGGCGCGCCGTCAACAAGGAATGTGATTGCGCGTTGACGGTGCAAAGTCAGTGCCCCGCATTTGCTGGTGGCGATCTCTGGAATGCCCAGACGATCAAACAATGCTCTTAATCCGGCCGGCTCGGGACTGGCGAAAGCAACGAACGCGAAACCATTGGATTTGGGATGACCATGGAGCATCAGCTATTCTCCGTCGCGATCGCAGCTGCGGACGAGGAAGCAACATCATCGTCAACATGATGATCTTTGGTTTCGATCCCAACCAGCGAAATACCCAGCACGGCGAGAACAAGCAGGACGGCTACGACCGAGGCGATGAGCCCGATTTTGGGGGCTATGCCCAGCAGCGCTAGCGCCTGGACCACGAGGCCGCCGGCCTTCGTGCAACCCGCTACCCAGCCGGTGGCGCGGCCGCGAATTTCTGCCGGAAAGAGCTCGGAAGTGTAAGGCAGGAGGGTCGCCAGCAGGCCGCTGGCTCCAAACATCAGCAGTCCGATGACGGCGATGGGGGGAATTTTTCCGCCAAGCGAATCCACGTAAATGACCCCAGCCAGCCCGACAACGGCAGACGTTGCCATGACCACTACCGTCCACTTTGTACTCCACAGCGTGTAGAGCGGACACGCAACCAGCACGATGGCAAAGCTGACGAGCGACGACTTGGCCAAAAACGCGCTGACAGTCGACACGCTCAGGCCATTGGCAACCAAATCTGCGGGGAACCAGAGGAGCAAGCCGAAGTTGATAATGCTCCAAGAAAGGCCCGCGACCGTTAGGGTAAGAACCACAGCTGGACCAGGAATGAGGGACCGATCAGTAACCTTCCGACCCGCGCCCTGCACCAGAAGCGATCCAAACCGCTTCAAGACCTTTTCGGCTTCGGAAATATTTCCAATGAGAAGTAGGTATTTGGGCGACTCTGGAAGGAAAATCGCCAACCCGATCAGGAGCAAGCCAGTTGGTATATTCATGAACCACAAGATGCGCCAACCGAAAATCGGTTGTAGAAGCGCCGAACATTCACTTGCCGCATAGTAACCGCCAACTGCGCCCACTGCGCCACTCAAGACCAACATCCATCCTCGATGTTTGCTGGGCATCGTTTCTGTGAGCAAAGCATAAGCAACGGGTAGCATTCCTCCGGCTGACATCCCCATCAGGAAACACATCGCAACGTTCCACCAAAAAGAGGGCATGGCACCACAAATGGCGGTACCGACGAACATAATCGCAGACAAGAATATCGATGAACGTCGTCCGTAAAAGTCAGCAAGAGCGCCCCACACCAAAGAACCTGCCACGGTTCCGATCAATGCGCTAAAGGGAAGCCATGCGACCGTCGCGGTGGGAATTTGATATTCGCTACGCATTCCAGGGACAACAAATCCCAACGATGCGGGTTTCATCACATCAATGATCAGCCCCAAACAGATTGCTACCAACAGCCACCAGTGTTTGGCGTTCAGAGGAGTGTCGGTGGAAACCACCCGCGCCTCTATTGCATATGAGCGATCGATATGTGCTGGCGCTAAGCCGAACATCGCCAGCGCCATCCCCACCAGTTCAATTGCCATGCCCCAAAGCATATCTGGCGACATCGGCATACCCGCGAGCATATAACCCATGTCTCTCGCCATCAGAAACATGGGAAGATGCATCGCGGTGCCAAGGGTGACCAGAATGCACCCCAATGCTACGCAAAATGCGCGAGTGATCTTTGCTGTCCGCATAAGATGCGTCTCCTATTTGAAGCCGCTATACGCGACCAAGCGCTGATGTCAGCTCTTGTGTGTGATTGCGAATATAGTGGTGCAGCCAAACGGTATATTGCGACGGATTGCAATTCAGCCCGTTAGCAAGCTGTGCGATCGTCAGATACTTTAAATCCGATATTTCTTTGGGATGGGGGCGCGGATCAGCCGATAGCCGCCCGACGTAAACGTAGACAAACTCGTTTTCCTCCATATCGGACGCCACTTTCGCTCGATAGCTCGTGTGAAATGCCAGCTTCAAGCCGGCATTCAATCCCAATTCCTCGAATAGCCTGCGACGCGCAGCCCGTAACGTAAGCTCGCCCATGTTGGGATGGCCGCAGCAAGTGTTCGCCCAAAGTCCGCCCGAATGGTACTTTTCGGGATGTCTTTGCTGCAGCAAAATCCGCCCTTCGTCATCCCTGAGAAAGATAGAGAACGCACGATGACGCAGGCCCAGCTGGTGCGTCCGCAATTTCTCTTCGGCCCCCACTGGACGATTTTCGCTGTTGACCAAAATAAGCTTGTTGCTTCGAGGTGCTAAGCGTTCCATCCGACATGCTGACGAGCCGCTACTGCTTTTAAACATTGGGCCTCAGGGAGCTGCTTAAGCGGCCTCAACAAACGCTAGCGCCGATTTTCTCAGGTGTGATCGCGGAACACTCGGCGGAAAGTGCTCCAAACGGGGAAGAGCCCGTTCCACAGAATCACGCGCTAGGATCTTGGCTCGAGAAAAGCCGTCTTTTCGGGCGATGAGTGCGCGCAATTCGTCAATCGCCGTTCGATCGTTCGGGACAGAACGAAAGAGAACTTCGATATGGCGGCGTTCCAATGTAGAGCACTCTTGCAATGCCAATATGAGAGGAGCCGTCACCCGACCTTCGCAGACGTCATTTCCAGGTGGGCGCCCTTGGCGCTCTCTTGAACTCTCGTAATCCGCAACGTCATCGAGGATCTGGAAGGCCGTCCCCACTTCCGAACCAAATTTTGCCAACGCCTCTCGTTGTTCTGCGCTGCATCCGGCGGCAATTCCGCCAATCACCAAAGCGGCAGAAATTAACGAAGAGGTTTTGGCGTCGATAATCCTCAGGTAATCCGCATAACTTAAATCAAAGTCCCTAACTCGTTCGCGTTGCTCCAGTTCACCCGTCGCCATTACAGCGAGGGCGTCGCTTAGCACGGTAACCGAAGCGAGCGGTCCAACTTGTGAAAGCGTGTCAATCGCGCTCGCGTACATAAGGTCACCGAGCAGAACGGCATTGATTATTCCCTCGTCGATGTGAAGGGCAGGGCCGCCTCGCCGCTCCGTCGACTCGTCGATGATGTCGTCATGAATCAGCGAGGCTTGGTGAACCATTTCAACCGCGGCGGCCCCAGCACGCGAGCCATGGTCGATTGAACCCAAAAGTTTTGAGGCCAGCAGGACCAGCTTGCTCCGAAATCGCTTACCCCCTCGGTCGACGAATAAGCGAGCGGGCCGCGTGACATGGGGACTGCGCGACAGCAATGCCGACCGAATGATCCCTTCCACCTCAGCCAATTCACGGTTGAGCTCTTCCGAGAGCGTCTCTGCCTCGTCTCTCACACTGGGGAGGGAAGCTGCTTCCAGCGTACCCACACTGCCAATCACTGCACTCACTGTATTCCCCCTTCTGACTTGGCCAGGAGCCCCGCGCTGCTGGATTATACTTGAGTATAATTGTATAAAATCACATCAGTACCGTGTTAGTACGCCATTTAGACGCAATCTATATTGTATTACAAAGTACAACAAGAAAATGGAGTCAAAAAATCTAGCCATAGCTCGCCGTAAATGGCAAGAAGAGATCATTGATGGAACTCTAGGGACTGCCGGGAGAGGTGCCTATGTTTCCTGTCCTTGAAAGCTTGCTGAACCGAATGAGTGTCGCCTTCGCCGGGGAGGTGAGTGCAGCGGACCTCATCCATTGGGCGGCCGAACGTTGGCCCAACCGCACGATGTTGTTCCTTGATGCGCCGCTCGATTATGGCCTTGACGGCAGCACGCAGCTGACTGCGGCCGAAACATTTGTTTTGGTAAACAAAATGGCCAACGTCCTGCTTGCGCTCGGCGTCAGACGCTTTGAGCGAGTCGCAATCTACAAATCGAATGCTCCGGACTACTTGCTTTGGAGTTGCGCCATTATGCAGCTGGGCGCCATCTCAGTCCCAATTCACAGCGCCATGAGCTTAGAGGTACTGAAAGGTTATTTGGATTACACTGGAGCATCGATATTGATAACAGATGGCGACACGTACACCACTCGAATTGGAAGTCCGGCCAACCTCCCGCAAATTCAGCGGTGGCTGTTTCCGAAAGCCCCAACCGGTAGCGGAGTAGAGATGGTGTCGGTGCGAGGCCTTCTTGAAGAGGCAAAGTCGACTTTTGCCCGGGTCCGTTTGCATGCCGATTCGCACGTTCTCATTGCGCATACTTCGGGGACAACAGGGGTACCGAAAGGGGTGCTATGCACCAGCGGCTCCCTGGTTGCCAGCGCCAAATATCTTGCAAAATTCCTCCCAGCGACGCGTATGGCTCGCGCGGCCACGGCATTTCCCTACAACCATAAGATCACTCACGATTGCCTCTTAGGAACGTTCCTCTCCGGCTTTCCGCTTTGGACCGTTACCTCTAAGGAAGGCGCGGAAATTCTGAACCTGCTGGCGCGAGAGAAGATTACGGCATTTGCAAGTTTTCCCGACATTTTGCTCAACATGGCTGCGGAGGGACTTTCCAAATACGATCTTTCGGCAATCAGAATTTGGATGAGTGCAGGTGATGCCTCGCATGAAGCCCACATGAAGGAATTCGTTCACTCTAGCGGCAGCGCGCTGCTTGGCCCGGTATATGTCGAAACCGTCGGGACCTCCGAAGTGGGAGCTCCAGCATTGGCACGTTTTTTCACGCGGTGGTCTGCGATAAAGGGGCAGCGATTGGTGGGGCGCAAGCTCCCGTGGGGGCCTAAAGTAAAAGTTGCTGATGCTGAAGGAAAAAGCTTGCGACCCGGCGAGGTCGGTCGGCTTATGATCAAGGGGGACACTTTATTCTCCGGCTACTGGAATGCACATGACCGTTTGCACGGAGTTTATCTGGACGGGTGGTGGTGGACTGGAGACCTCGTACGCCGTGACCGATGGGGAAGACACTATCACTTAGATAGAGAAGCGGATGTGATTGAGACGCAGCGCGGCCGGGCTTATTCGTTGATCATCGAAGAAATGCTTTTGCGCCATCCGGCGATTCTTGAGGCGGTCGTTTTGTGCGTCAGCCGAGAGGAGGCGCCAGTGGTGCTTGCCCTGGTAAATCTAAAGCCGTGCGCTACTGCAACCACCCGCGAGCTTCGCGAATGGGCAAATAGTGTTCTTCGTCCAGAAGAGCTGATTGATGAAGTGGAAATTGTCCCCAACGCTGCGATCGACCGCGGACTGACAGGCAAGGTGTTGAAGCGCCAATTGCGGACCAAATTCTCCAAGCTGGCTGCCGCTTGACCAACATGATCGTCAGCCAAATATCTTTGCGCCGAAATCTGCCAGGGTGCGGGGAAAGTATGGGGTATATCGCGCAGCGTAGTGGACAATATCCAGCAGTGCGGCCGGCAATCTGTTTAGCTCGCGGAGCGAATCTTCCAACGCTTCGAGAAAGATCGCGATTTCGTTGAAGGACACCGTTAGAGGGGGATAGAAGCGCAACACCGGAGTGCGCGTAACCGAATTCAGAGATAAGCCGGTAACGATCCCGCGCCGAGCCATTTTGAGATACAGTGCAAATTCGACTGCTCTATTGCGGAGAATGATGCCGGTCATCAACCCTAAGCCGTCAGCTCGTCGAATTAAACGGGGATAGAGGGCCGCAAGCTTTTGCAGTCCGTTCAGGAGAACGACGCCCTGCTTTGCTGCATTTTCAACCAATTTGTTTTCAATTGTTTCCTCGATGGCAGCGAGTGCAGCAGCGCATGCGATTGGCCAACCGGCAGAAGGCGACTCAAAACTCTGGCGATGTGGCAAGGATAGGGCCGCCAGGTGTCCTGCGATTGTGTCGGAAAACGCCGTAGCTGCAATCGGAATGTGTCCGCCGGTCAGCGCTTTGGACAATAGCATAATATCTGGAATCACTGAGTCCCGGTCGACGCCAAAAAGATATCCTGTCCGACCAAAGCCAGTTTGCACTTCATCTACAACCATGAGCGCGCCGGTTTGGTCGCAGCGCTCGCGAATTGCTGCGAGATAGCCTTTCGGAGGAACAACAAGATAATTTCCAGCTACGACCGGTTCGACAAATACCGCAGCAGTCTGTTGATCCACCGCTGCAACGACAGAGGTTGGGTCCCCCGCATCGGCGAAGACCGCGTCCTCCAATAGCGGAACAAATGGTTGCCGCAGGTGCCGCTGCCCAATAATGCTAAGTGCACCCAGCGTCTTGCCGTGGTAGCCCTTGGTTGTGGAAACAATTTTGCGACGTCCCGTAACAAGGATCGCCAGGCGCAACGCAACTTCCGTCGAATCGGAGCCGCTACCAGCAAAAATGATAGAATTGAGCGATCCCGGCAAAAGTTCCTGCAAGCGTTTGCGCAGCTTAATTTCCGCTTCGCTGACTAGACAGAAGGGAGAAGAGGCAATTCGTTCGGCCTGCGTCAAGACCGCCGCGCGCACCGCGCGGTTACAGTGCCCCAGATTAAAAACACCAAAGCTTGTCGCAAAATCCAGATACCTTTTGCCAGTATGGTCAGATAAGTAAATACCGGCTCCTCGTTCCTCGATCGGACAGTGGGCCGCCGCAAACATCCGCGCCAACCCGAAATTAAAGTGCCGCTCATATGCGGCGGTGACGTGGTCAAGGCGCTTCGTGGCCGTCGCCATCAAGCATCTCCATGAACGCATTAGCAATCTTCCAGATGCCGCTTAAAAGTTCTTGTTCGTCCGTCATCAGAGCAAGTCTAAGCTGCACAACATTAACCTGTGGCCACCAAGCCTCTCGACGCAGCAACACGCCTTGTCTCAGGCATCCAGCGTGTAACGCATCAGCTATCGACGTATCGCGCAGTGTGATGCTCCAGATAAGACCTTTGCCGGACACGTGTTCAATCAGATCCGGCGCGGCATAGCGCATGCCATTCAAATGATCGCCCAGAACCTTGCCCCAAGAGCAAACCTTATCCGTGAGACTCTCTATCTGGCCTAGAGCGGACAACGCGACAGCGCATGCACTTGGGTTGGCACCCGTCGTCGTCGCATGGAGAACAGGATCCTTTCGCTTGTACACGGCAGTATTGATTTGATCCCGTGCCATATATGCAGCGCACGGAAAGACGCCACCTCCCAATGTGTCCCCTAGCACCAAAACGTCCGGTGCCAAATTGCCGACACTGGCGCAAAAGGTGCCGGTCATGCCCAACCCAGTAACTCTTTCGTCGGCAATCAAAACGGCTCGAGACGACGTGCAAATGTTGCGAAGAGTTTCAAAATATGCCGGCGGAGGGGATGTCACTTCTCCGGCAGTTGATAGAGGTTCAACAATGACTGCGGCCGTGTCGTCATCGATCAGCGCCTCAAGCCCGTCGCGTACGCCAAAGGGATGCCCAAATTGCGATTGAGTCTTGGAAAACTGCGAAAGATAGAGCGTACGGCCGTGTCCTGCAGCTCCAATCGTTACGATCTTAGAACGTCCTCGCGAATAGCCTTTCGCCAGCTTCACGGCCCCGTCTAGCGCCTCATCAGCCGTGTTACAGGGGTAGATGGCCGTATGCCCCGGTGACCGTCTAGCGAGTTCGACACAGAGCGCTGCCAACGGCTCGCTAAAAAAAACGCGCGACGACAGCGGCAGCTTATGAACTTGAGAGGATAGCGTGCGTCGGATTTCAGGATGACCATAACCAAAGCCACCCGTAGAAAAATCTAAAAGCGAGGCGCCCGACGTAAGATGCAGCGTCGCCGAGTGCGCCCGTTCGACCACCAGGTCCGGCAGCCCTCCAAGCGATGCCGGTCGTAGAAGGGCCGGTCCGACGGCCGCCGGTTCGCATTCTTTCTTGGCCACAATCCCCCCTAGCGTTGCCTTCAAGCAATTGCAGTATACTGGCAATTATGTCTATGATACTTCTCTGTTTCAACGTTTATGGAAAGTCTTCTTATAAGCACAAATATTTAGCGCGTTCTACGGCACTATAAGGGGGGAGAAATGCGGGATTTTACTGCATTGACTATCAGTAGTTGCGCGACTTATCATAATGTAGTTTTCCTCGATTATTTTAGGAAACTCCGACAATTCGTTCCGATGCGTTGCTCTACACCATAGTGAGCGGCGCACTATGCGCACCATAATTGTCGGGGCAGGGATAGGTGGTCTCTCTTTGGCCATGGCCCTCGAAAAGCTGGGACTGCCCTATATGTTGCTCAGCAAAACCCCCCAAGCCGATCCCGGTCCTGGCGCGACAATCATTTGGCCCAACGCGCTGACCGTTTTAGATCATTTCGGTATCGCCGACGAATTGCGCCAGGCCGGTAGATCGATTCACTTGTGTCGAATATCGACGGCCAGCGCAAATATGTTGAGCGCGAAAACTTGGCCAAATGGTGAAAGCCCGCTGATTGTAGCGAAGACAGCCTTGCGGAGCGTCCTCTGGAAATTTCTCCAAGCCAATAGCTCACATCTTGGTCACTCCTGCGTCGGCTTCTCCGAGCGAGCAGATGGTCAAGTGTTGGTGCAAACTGATGATGCCCGCACCCTTGAAGCCGAGCTCGTCATAGGCGCCGATGGCGCCCACTCCATCATTCGACGTCAATTGTGGGGCGAGATCCCAGTCCGACATCGCGTCAATGTGTGGCAAGGACTATCCGAGTTCGCTCCAGATGAGCCCCATGCGCTGCAAGAAGTGATCGGGGATCGTGGTGATCGCATTCGATTTTGTGCGGTGACCAACAGTCAGTTCTATTGGCAAGCAGAGACCCTCAATCGTTCGCCCAACCAGCAAGTCAATTTTCAAACTGAGTTGCGCAATCACTTTGGAAGGTGGGGGGGGCTGGCAAGTGGACTAATTCAAGCTACCCCGGGTGCCTCACTCTCATATAGAGTTGTGCCACATATTTCCGATCGCCGTTACTGGGGAACGGGACGTTGCACCCTTCTCGGGAATGCAGCCGAGCCCTGCGACAGCAACCTCTTGCTGGGAGACTCGATCGCCATTGAAGAAGCGGGATTGCTTGCCCGATTGTTGGCTGGCGCCAAAAAGCCCACGCAAGCTCTGCGAACGTTCGAAGCTCTGCGAAGCTGCCGCTCAAAGTGGATACGATCTCCTTTCCAGAAACGCTCCGCCGCGCAGTCGTTACAGGCGCAGTATCGTTGGAAAGCAAAGCGCGCAGCGAATCCGTCCACGATGCAGGTATGGACGAGGTTATCCTCCTATGATTTCGATGCCCATGTTCATCAAGGTTTGTCACTCCTGCCTCGGTTTGGGACATAGCGAGTTCGAAAGCGACCATTGTCGAAATGTATGAGCTTTTTTAGTGTCGAAGGGAATCCAATGACAATAGGGCACGACGGTTCTGAGGGTCATCTCAAAACAGTCAGGCACGGAAAAAGAGCAGGAGGTTTGCTACTGCTCCTGCTTTGTTGTGTCTCGACCGGTGCATGCGCCGATCCTCCTCAGGCCGATGCTGAGGCGTTGCTCAAATCTGCCTACGACAACTGGCGCGCATCTAGCTCTACCACCGAAGTACGGATGACAGTGCATCGCCCTTCTTGGGAGCGAGTACTTGAATTAAAATCCTGGACCCAAGGGGACGACCATGCACTTGTGAGATTCACGGCCCCTGCCCGCGATGCCAATAACGCCACCTTGAAGGTTGGCGATGACACTTGGGTTTTCAATCCAAAACTAAATCAGGTTATCAAGCTGCCCACCAGCATGTTGGCTCAATCCTGGATGGGTTCTGATTTCTCCTACGATGATCTTGCCAAATCAGACGATATCTTGGTGCGCTATACCCACAAGATTTCGGCTGTGATCAAAAAAGATGATCACCTTGTCTATAATATCGAAGCCACTCCGAAAGCGGGTGCCCCGGTTGTGTGGGGAAAACGCCTCGTCGAAGTGCGAGATGACGGCGTCATGTTAGGGGAGAGCTTCTTCGATCAGGACATGAAATTGGTGCGCTCTATGAAAACAGAAGAGGTCGCGACGATTGGAGGTCGGCCTTACCCCAAAACGATGACCATGCGACCGGCGGGAGACGCTGATAGCTGGACACAGACTGAGACGATCTCCGGAAGGTTCAACGAAGGATTGCCGGAATATTTGTTCACCATATCCAATCTGCAAAACAAGCGAGACTGAGCATGCTGTTTGCGTTGGCATGGAGAAACATCTGGCGCCACCCGCATAGAACCATCCTGTGCGTTAGCTCTATCACAATAGCTGCGGCCATCACTGTCTTCTTGCTTTCGTTCGAGCGCGGCGCCTACGGAACGATGAAAGAAAATGTGCTTCGCTTGATGGACGGATTTTCCCAGGTCCAGGCAAGTACCTTCCAATCTGATCCGGATTTGCGAAAGACCATCGACAATGCAGAGCCGTTGATGCGCAAGCTCGCGTCAATTCAGGGCATTACCGCGGTCGCTCCCCGTACTGTAAGTTATGTCATTTTGAACTCGAAAAATCGAAGTTACGCAGCTGCCCTCGTGGGAATTGACCCAGCCCGGGAGGTTCAGGTGTCGACGTTGTATTCCACAGTTGTTGCTGGACGCTTTCTGAAGGCCGGCGACGGTGCGCAAATCGTGATTGGAGATGCACTTGCGCGCAACCTCCATGTGGGAGTGGGCGGCACCCTTACGCTTCTGGGAACCGCCGCTGATGGCACGGTCGCTGCCGACGTTGTGACCGTCGCAGGTATTTTTCGCACCGGTACGCCAGACCTGGATCGCCAAACTGCCGAGATGCCCCTTTCTCGGTTCCAAAACGATTTTGCAATTGCCAGCAAAGTCAATCTCATTGTGATAGCCGGGCATTCGTTGGGGGCGATACAAAACAGCTTGCAATCCATCCAAGCGACGGCGAAGGCGTTCGGTGCCGACGCGCTCGATTGGACGAGATTGGAGCCCGCAGTCAATGATATCATTTTGTTTGGTGAGAGCTTTTGGTTGTTAATCTACATTAGCTTGATCGCGATCGTTGTCTTCATACTGCTAAATACGATTTTGATGTCGCTCCTGGAGCGACATAGAGAATTTGGAATGCTAATGGCGATCGGCATGCGCCCAACAAAGCTTGGCCTATTGGTATGGGTCGAGCTTTTCTTTTTGGCCGTATTGGGAACGAGTCTAGGAACCGCCATCGGATTCGCTGCAACCGCTTGGGCAGCAGCACACGGAATTCCGTTTCCGGATGCCGGTGCGCTATTTGCGCGCTGGCACATGCCAGCCACGTTATACCCACAGATTGATGCAGTTGGGACGTTCGCTGGACCAATTGCTATAGCGCTCTCGATCACTTGTGCAGGCGTCATACCCTTCTCAAGGGTTATGAGGCTAAGCCCCATCGCAGCCATGAGCGATCAATGATGGACAAATTACATTTGTTGGTGCCATTGTCGTGGCGCAATTTGTGGCGAAATCCCAGACGCACCATCCTGACTATCGCTGTGGTTGCTGCCGGCCTTTGGTCTGTTCTGATATTTGCGACCTTACTAAGTGCATGGTCTCGGAGTTGCCGAGACACCACACTAAAATTGATTGTCGGGCAGGCCGAAATTCACGCGGCCGGATATCTGGATGATCCGACAGCGGCGCATAGCTTTGCGTTGCCAGCCGGCTTGCAGGGGCTGCTGCGTTCTCCCGTGGTTGCTGCATATTCCAAACGCGTTCGCCTCAGCGCCATTGTCCAGAGTGAGTACAAGACCCTGCCGATCACGCTTGTCGGCGTAAATCCCGAGGCAGAAAGGAAGCTGTCGGTTCTACCTCAACAAGTGCTGAGAGGCCGGTATCTGTCGGGGCCGAACGACAGGGGAATCTTTCTGGGACGCGATTTGCTGCGCAGACTGAAAAGCAGAGTGGGGAAGCGTGTCGTGCTGCTCCTTCAAAACAAGGAGGGCGCCAAGGTCGAAGCAGCCTTTGCCGTCATCGGAGAGTTCTCGGCTCCCGAAGGTGTGGAAGCCGAGTTCGGATTTAGCGGCATACGGACGGTTCAAGTCATGGCGAAACTCGACGGTAGGATTTCCGAAGTCGCCTTCAATGTGAACGACGACGCATCCCTGTCGCCACTTCTAACGTCGATGCGAAAGAGAGCGCCGACACTTGACATCCAGTCGTGGGCGTCCCTAACACCCTTGGCCTACGCAATCAGTGTGTTTTTCGACGAATTTGCGATCATGTGGTTGTGGTTGATGTTCGTTTTGATGGCAATTGGCATCGTCAACACGCAATTGATGGCGGTTCTAGAGCGGCGTCGCGAATTTGGTCTGTTACAAGCCATCGGGATGAGGGCGCAGCTAGTCCTCTTTGAGGTGGCAATCGAATCCACAATCTTGATCGGTCTCGGGGTGGGGGTCGGAGTCCTGCTTTCGGTCGCTTCAGTGGCGGCCTTCCACAATGGCCTCGACTTGGGGTTCCTCGGGCCGGGAGCAGAACTGGTCGGCGCAGGGCGTGTCCTTTATCCGACCGTCGATCCTTTAAAGTTCGCAATCTATAGCTTGGTTATTTGGGTGCTCAGCGTGGCGGCCACCCTTTGGCCGGCGCGACGGGCGTCACACGTCAGGCCGGTGGAAGCTATGGCACGCACAGCGGCATAACAGGAGGGGGACGTGAGTGCGATTGTAGAGTGTTCAGGCATAACCAAAGAATATCAAGTTGGAACGATCACAGTTCCAGCTCTGCGTGGGATCGACCTTACGCTTGCAAGTGGAGAGTTTGCTTCGCTGGCGGGACCATCGGGATCGGGTAAGACCACGCTACTCAACATAATAGGCGGCCTTGACAGTCCAACCGCAGGACAGATTCGAATCGATGGCCAAGATATAACCAAGCTCGATCTCAATGCGATGGCAGATCTTCGGTTACGCAAGATCGGCTTTGTCTTCCAGGCTTACAATCTAATTCCAGTGCTTTCCGCGCTGGAAAACGTCGACTTCGTTTTGCAGCTTTTGGGTGTTGCCCCAACTGTCCGATTGCATAGAGCCCGCGAAGCGCTTCACAACGTTGGGCTTGGGGGGCTCGAAAACCGAAGACCCAACCGTCTTTCCGGTGGGCAACAGCAACGCGTGGCAATAGCGCGCGCCCTGGTAAGTAACCCGGCGATCGTTCTAGCAGACGAGCCCACCGCCAATTTGGATACCAAGACTGCGGATGATTTGATTTCGCTCATGTCCGATTTGAATCGAAAGCTCGGTACGACCTTTCTTCTTGCCACCCATGACCATCGCGTGATTGCGCGTACCAGGCGGCACATTCTTATCACAGACGGAACAATTGCTCTGGACGAGCGTCGTCCAACAAATGGTTAGCGGGCTCCCATGAGAAACGCCGTTATCGTTGCAGCACTACTTATTTCGCTATGGACGTCCGCTGGCTGGCCTGCAGAGCTCGAAGATACCGAACTTAGAGGGCGCGTCGAGCTGGGATATCAAATGGCATCGGAAGACGACCAAAGCCTCTCGGCATACTTTGATGAGCAAAATCGCGGAGATGGACTGGGCGATTTGCGCCTTATGTGGGAGCCAAAGCTCGGACACTTTAGCCTGTCTCTACATTACGAGTTGAGTATGGATGCCGGCGATACGCCCGTACTTACCAACACCTATTCCATCCTGGAACAGCCCGCAACTTGGTTCAATCTGAGCAATACTTTCATCGACCACGATCACCTTATAGTGACGCAGCGCCTGGACAGAGCGGCGATTGGATATACGGATGACAACCTCGTACTTCGATTGGGACGACAGGCATTGACGTGGGGAAGTGGAATTGTCTTCAATCCAATGGATTTGTTCGATCCGTTTTCGCCAAATGCAATTGATACGGAGTATAAGCCTGGTGCCGATATGGCTTACCTGCAATGGCTGTTCGAGGACGGTTCTGACGTCGAGCTCGTTGCCATTGCCCGGCCGCTGGTGAAGGGAGACGGACCCAGCTCAAATGCAAGCTCATATGCCGCGCATTTCCAAACGTCGATTGGTCCAATTCACACCACTTGGCTGATCGCCCGAGACCGCCGGGATTGGACGTTCGGAGTAGGCGCCAGCGGGGGACTCGACGGCGCGGCCTGGAACGTTGAGCTGGTTCCGACCGTGCAAGCAGATGGCCCAACTATCGTTTCAATGATTGCGAACATCTCTCAAGGAGAGATTTTGTTTGGTCACGACGTCACGCCGTTCGTTGAATATTTTCGCAATGGCTTTGGGACAGGTGACAGAAACTACCATTTGTTCGATTTACCCGAGACGTTGCTGTGGCGATTGGTTCGGGGTCAGGTCTTCAATACGGGGCGCGACTACCTCGCTGCCGGCGCGACAATCGAGGCTACTCCTCTTTTAACCGTCAAGCCCACGTTGATCTCCAACATCGACGACGCAAGCCTTTATGGCATTCTGCAAGTGACGTACTCGCTTACAGAGAACCTGAACCTCGTAGCGGGTGCTGATTTGCCGATCGGGCCGCACCACACAGAATTCGGTGGGATTGCGCTGAGCGACGAACTTTACTTCGAGCAAGCGCACGTCGCTTATATTCAACTGCGCCAGTACTTTTAGACGGGCGACTATGACCGCGCTATTTCCTTATGGCTCTATCCTGGGTGATAGCTGCGTGGCGTCGAGTGCCCCTTGGATCATCGGGTTTGGCGACATGTTAGAATGGAGCCCTTTCGCGCTTTCCTTCGGATATCTCCAACCGAGCACGGTGAGCATAGCGTTAGCCCCTCGTATCAAGGCAAAGATAGGGCGCTTTAAGGAGGGTTGGACAAAGGTATCGTTCAACGGGATGTCTGAAGAACATCCAAGCCAGGAGGCGAGATTCGACACGCCTCTCTCGGTCTATTTTCTTTGTGCCAGCCACATGGGTGCCACCGGGATACACATTGAAATCACCTCCGAATTGCCCTGTGAACTGGATATGGTCCGCAATGGGGCCTCCATTGTGTCGGTCGTGAACGCGCTTTGTAAAACGCGAGTGGCTGCAGGATTTTCGCCGACCTCGAACACGGCTCTGGTCAACTTGGCGTGTGAGCTGGGTCGCGTCGCCGGGTCTTCCCTCGATAGGTTGGGGCAGATCGGCTCAGCCTTTGGGGGCGTTCGCCAGTGGCTCTGGAGCGAGACAACTAACTTTGGCTGCATCGATTTGGCGCCAGCGAGGGGGCAATTTATCGAACAGAATCTCGCAATGGTCTATCTACCCTCGCGGACTTCGCCAATGGTGCATCGACGGAATTCACGCGAAAGATTCCTCGCAGGGCAGGACCGCTGGATTTGGTTCGAAATCAGTCAATTGGTAAAAGACTTCGCTCAAGCACTTCGGGCCTTGGATGGCGGGCACCTCGCAGCATTGCTCCGGGGAGAATCCGAATTGCGAAGGATACTTGGGGACTATCCTCAGGGCGGACTGGAACAGCTCTTGGTCGACAGTGCGGCTGAGCAAGGGTGCGGGGCGCGCGTTTCCTTGTTGGACGCCGGAACTTGCGTGTGGGCGATGGGACCGGTTGAGCACATTGGCGCATTGACGATGGAATGGTCGCTCGCGCTGCGAGACCGGTCTTTAGGGTGCTTAATCACCCCAAAAATCGAAGTTGAAGGGGTCTGTTGAGATGTTTGCTCAGGCGATGCGGCTGAGGCTTGCCGCGTCCTGCTCGCGCCCCAGCGCGCCCAGCGCCATCGCCACGATGCCGTTGGCATCAAGGCCAGCGGCTTCGTACATCTTCTCGGGCGTATCCTGATCGATGAAACGATCCGGCAGCACCATCGGGCGCACCTTCAACCCGCGATCGAGCAAGCCGTTGAGCGCGAGGAATTGCAGGACATGGCTGGCGAAACCGCCGACCGCGCCTTCCTCTATTGTGATGAGGACTTCGTGCTCGCGCGCCAGCCGCTTGATCAGGTCTTCATCCAGCGGCTTGGCGAAGCGCGCATCGGCCACCGTCGCCGACAGGCCATAGGTGGAGAGCTTGTCCGCCGCCATCAGGCATTCCGCCAGACGTGTGCCGAAACTCAGGATCGCGATGGACGTACCTTCGCGGATCACCCGGCCCTTGCCGATGGTGAGCTTGGTGCCGATCGCCGGCCGCTCCAGGCCGATGCCCTCACCGCGCGGATAGCGAATGGACGACGGACGGTCGTCGATCTCCACCGCCGTTGCCACCATGTGCATCAGTTCGACTTCATCCGACGGCGCCATGACGACGAAACCGGGCAAGGTCGCAAGATATGTCGTGTCGAACGAACCCGCATGCGTCGGGCCGTCGGCACCGACCAGACCGGCGCGGTCCATCGCGAAGCGCACGGGCAGCGACTGGATCGCCACGTCATGCACCACCTGGTCGTAGGCGCGCTGCAAGAAGGTCGAATAGATCGCCGCGAACGGGCGCATGCCTTCCGCTGCCAGACCGGCGGCGAAAGTCACGCCATGCTGTTCGGCAATGCCCACATCGAAACAGCGCGTCGGATGGTTCTTGCCGAAAATGTCCAAGCCCGTGCCGGACGGCATCGCAGCCGTGATCGCCACGATGCGCGGGTCCTTGTCGGCGTGCTTGCTCAATTCCTCGCCGAACACCTTCTGATAGGCGGGCGCCTTGGAATTGGATTTCTTCTGCTCGCCGGTGAGCACGTTGAACTTGGTGACGCCGTGATATTTGTCGGCGCTGGCTTCGGCGGGCGCATAGCCCTTGCCCTTTTGCGTCACGACATGGACGAGGATCGGGCCGTTCTCCGCATCGCGCACGTTCTCCAGCACCGGAATCAGGTGGTCGAGATTGTGACCGTCTATGGGGCCGACGTAATAGAAGCCGAGTTCCTCGAACAGCGTGCCGCCCATCGCGATGCCGCGCGCATATTCTTCCGCCCTGCCCGCCGCCACTTTCATCGGGCGCGGCATGTGCGAGGCCAATTGCTTGGCGAATTCGCGAAGGTTTCGATACGGACGACTGGAGATCAGCCGCGCCAGATAAGCGCTCATCGCGCCCACGGGCGGGGCAATCGACATGTCGTTGTCGTTGAGGATGACGATCAGACGCGCATCCATCGCGCCCGCATTGTTCATCGCCTCATAGGCCATGCCGGCGCTCATCGCACCGTCGCCGATCACGGCGATGGAATTTCTCTTCTCACCCTTCAGATCGCGCGCCACCGCAAAACCGAGCGCCGCGGAAATCGAAGTCGAGGAATGTGCGGCCCCAAACGGGTCATATTCGCTTTCGGCGCGCTTGGTGAAGCCGGAAAGCCCACCGCCCTGGCGCAGCGTCCGCATCCTGTCGCGACGGCCGGTGAGGATCTTGTGCGGATAGGCCTGGTGGCCGACGTCCCACACGATTCTGTCGTACGGTGTGTTGAAAACGTAATGAAGCGCAGTGGTCAGCTCGACCACACCGAGACCGGCGCCGAGATGGCCGCCCGTAACCGACACCACATCGATCAGCTCTTGGCGCAACTCCTGCGCGAACTGATTGAGCTGCGACCTATCCAAAGCGCGCAGCTGGTGTGGTTCGGTAACTTGGTCGAGTAAGGGCGTCTTGGTGGGCAAACTCATCAAATGATCC
>Ga0207649_10000360_pt1 | contig 34120 bp, 19 predicted proteins | sample KBSC43metaG_FD_184317 | JGI IMG/M metagenome (GOLD analysis project Ga0207649, IMG submission 184317) | Corn rhizosphere microbial communities from Kellogg Biological Station, Michigan, USA - KBS C4-3 metaG (SPAdes) (version 2) | ecosystem: Host-associated > Plants > Roots > Rhizosphere > Soil ... | reverse complement strand
GGACGTTGCAGATGTCCGGGACGGACACGACTTCTTCTAACGCTAGAAGACCACAGGAAGAAACCCGGGACCAGAGCATGTCGTGAAAGACGCACACGGGGCGGGCGTGCTTCGACCGTGTCTCCGGGGCACAGTTGAATGTAGATATCATGAACGCGAGGATAAGGATACCAGGCCGAGAAACCCGGGCAAGTACTCTACTCCCCTAATGTGCCGATCGCTAGCGCATCCAGGGCCCCGGCGCCCAGCTCCGCTGGAGAGGCCGTCACTGATCTTAAAAGTGCGTCTGCGGTTCGGATAGACTGATTCTGCGAACGCCTAGCCCCAGGAATCAAGAAAAAAACAAGTGCTAAGTTTCATTTCAGATCAGTGAATAAACCGAAAAAAGAGACCTTTTTCGCTCGGCGCCGCACTATGCTCCGCTTCAACAAATGAGAGTTTTCGGTGGAACCGGTGAACCACGCGAGCTGGTTAGATGCGTGGGGCAGAGGGCTCGTAGTACCTGATAGCGCAGCTATGCAGTGGAAGGGAAGGAGCCTAAATCGACCCCCTTCTTTCTTTTTTATTCAAAGACATAAAAGCACAGTACAAAGAGATTGGACTCTCGGATGAGACCTTGCAGCTACCGTTCCGACGCGCCCCTGACCCTATCTTGATTAAAAAAAACCGAAAACCCTCTCTAAGGTGGAGCCTAGTTGAAGCTGTCATTCAAAGAAAAAATGGGAATCAAAATCCACTTTTAGGGATATAGATGAAGTCTCGCTCAGTAAAGAGAGTTGTAGATTCGTAGAAGAGGATCAGAGTACGCGCGCTACAAAAGGCAGCTAGCCAATGAAAGTAAGTGGAAAGAATATAGTACTTTTGTACTGACCCCTCCGGGGCCCCCGGTTGTTTTGGCGCGCCCTACCCCAACGTTAGACTATTGCCTTTTTAGCCTACGCTTGCTGCTTGCAGCATGGATTCGATAGATCTATCGAATCCATGCTTCCCCCGCCCCGAAGCGAGACTCTATCCAGATCTCAAAGAATAACGAGCTAGGCGGCCGGCGGGCAAAGAAAGGGGGCGGGCCGGCCGGTCGGGGCCTTGGCGATACGTTCTTCTTTCGAAGCGTTTTGCCAATAGAGCGAGGGCGTCCTTCTGGGGTGGGGCGTTTACTTGAAAATGACAACCGCCTGTTCCAGCAGCGGGGGCCTTGCACGAAAGCAAACCGCCCGATTAAGTAGCAGTTGCTTCGCTGATGGGCCCTGCGAGGGGGGCATTGTCCCTCAGTTCTTACCAACCTCAGGTGTGTAATCGACATCTAACTTATTATCTTCTATTTTTCATGCAAGCTACTGAGATATGCCTCAGCTGTCCATTTCTTATTCATTCAGGGCGCCCCTAGTGGACTTGGCGGTGCTCCTTTCTAAAACCAGAACAACTCTGAACGTTAGGGAAAATAAGGGAAGACCACCTGAGCGAACCGACCGAAGGGACTTTCTTACTTATCCGAACCGAACGTTAGCGGCTTAAGCTAAGCCTATCACGAGCAGCGTTGCTGCTTGATCGGCGGGGAGGAAGATCTCCAAGTATGGGGCAAAGGATCAAGCGCTTTTACTTTGCTTTGTCCCCCGGGATCCACCACAGGTTGGGTTTGAGAGCCGTGTGATGGGTGACTATCTAGCACGGTTCAGAGAGCACGTGTATGTAGTCTGCGCTGGTGAATGGAAGCCCCCGCCGCAAAAAAGAAGCGGCTTTTCCCACGGCTCTGTCACCATTGACTCTATTTATTATTATGGTAAATCATTGTATCAAGATGTCAATCTTAGATCTTATTTCAGTTCGATACGTCCACCTACGAGACTCACCTTTGGCTTTCGTCTCGGTAGGTGTATTATTCTACATTTTCCCAAAAGGACATTCATTCATTTCTTTCTTCCCCGTCGACCACTACGACTAAAACGACGCGACAAATCAAGACCCGGAAAGGATAAGGGCCGGTGGTGGGCATTTGGGAAAGTCGGGCCGATCGGGTGTCTTCATTCAAGCGAGGGTACAGAGGAAGAACGAAACGAAGTGAGAGGCCGGGGGGCAGGGAAAAGAGTCGAGTCGATCGACCGGGAGAAGCAAAACGAAATCAGGATTTGGCCGAAAAAGATGCAACGTTATGGATACCATGACCGATCACCATCGAGAAAGAAGAATTTTTCTAAATCACTTCGGGTGAGCGGGGCCTTCAAGCATCCGAAATACGCCGGGGTTGTAAATGACATAGCCTTCCTGATAGAAAATGACGACTCCTTCATAAAAACAAAGTTATTCAAGTTCTTTTTTTTACCAAAGAAGTCCCGCTCTGACGGCCCGACGAGTCATCTACTAAAAAGGACCCTCCCCGCTGTGCGCCCCTCCTTGAATTATTCGGTCATGCAATACTTTTTTAATACAAAGAACAAAATGCATTTCGACCCCGTCGTAGTTCTCAATCATTTCGTGGCACCGGGTGTGGCTGAACCATCTACGATGGGGGGAGCGAAGGGAGGAAGCTTAGATAAGAGAATACGCTCTCGCATCGCTTTTTTTGTAGAAAGCTCGACCAGCGATAAAAAGTGTTTGGCCCGAGCCAAAAAGAGGTTGATCCACTTCATTCGCCAAGCGAATGATCTTCGCTTCGCGGGAACAACAAAAACCACCATCTCGCTCTTTCCTTTCTTCGGTGCTACCTTTTTTTTTTCAAGGGATGGGGTTGGGGTGTATAATAACCCATTTTATGAGTATGCCCGGGAACAACTCCTAGGTCAATTAAGGATCAAATGTAGGAACCTCATGGGTAAGGATAAGGTAATGGAATTGATAGAGAAATTCATAGACCTAGGTAGGATAGGCAAATTGATAAAGGGAATAGAGATGATGATAGAGATCATACTGAGAAAGAGGAGAATTCCGTACGGGTACAACTCTTATTTGAACGAAGTGCAAAAAATGCGATCTTTTTTGTCTAATAGAACAAACACTAATACCTTAATTGAGTCGGTAAAGATCAAATCAGTTTATCAAAGTGCTTCTCTGATTGCTCAAGACATCTCTTTTCAACTGAGGAACAATCCAATCTCATTTCGTTCCATTTTTAGTAAAATAGTTAAGGATATTCCATTAATAATGCCAAAAGGGGTGGAGGGGATACGTATTTGTTGTTCTGGTCGATTAGGGGGTGCGGAAATAGCTAGAACTGAATGCGGAAAGTATGGAAAAACATCTTGTAATGTATTTAACCAGAAAATCGATTATGCTCCTGCGGAAGTATCTACTCGTGACGGAATTTCAGGTGTCAAAGTGCGGATCTCATATAGTCAAAATAAGAAGGGACGTGCTATATCCGAAACGTACGAAATATAGTAAATATAGTAAATGCAGATGTAGTAGGGGTCGCGAACCGGATGGTACACAACTTGGTTTTGGAAGATATGGCACCAAAAGTAGTAGAGCTGGTCGTCTTTCATATCGAGCCATTGAAGCAGCGCGTCGGGCTACAATCGGACAATTCCGTCGTGCTATGAGCGGACAATTCCGAAGAAATTGTAAGATATGGGTAAGAGTTCTCGCAGATCTTCCTATTACGGGGAAACCCGCAGAAGTTCGAATGGGAAGAGGAAAAGGAAATCCTACGGGTTGGATTGCTCGTGTGTCCACGGGACAAATCCCATTTGAAATGGATGGTGTGAGTTTGTCAAATGCTCGACAAGCCGCTAGATTAGCGGCGCATAAACCATGTTCGTCAACCAAGTTTGTTCAGTGGTCGTAACGTAATTGGTTAGTGGGGAAAAACCGGGCCGGGACTCAAAATAATTTTACGAAGTGTTTGTTCCGGAAGTGGAAAGACAAAGAGGGATAGGGAGCTCGCCTCCTTCTTTTTTGTAATCGCCGAAATGGAAATTGTACGACGACCCTTCTTGTTCCAGGCATACGACCCTGAGACGTGACGGTGTCACTTTTCCGGCCCGGTAAAGTGACAGTTATATAAAAAAGAATAAGAAAGAGAAGCGTGATGTTGTCAGCAATCAAATTATCGTAAATAGATAGTATAGTACGGTTGCGTTGTTTCAATTTCTGTTCGTCGGTCCTTGGGTTACGAAGAAGAAGATGCACAAAGACTCCCATGTCTTTCTTTTGGTTGGAAAACCCAACCTGCGATTTCAGATAAGTCTTTCTGCTTAGAGCAAAGCAAGAAGCGGAGCTACAATCATGCTTTCTTAAGTATGGAGAACAATATTTTACTTAGTTCATTTGAAACGTCAGTACTACTCTGTGCTATTTGTACTATTATTTTAGTAGGCACGGCCACGTGCAGAAGATTAAGGGGGGAACAGACCTCACTTGGTAAACGACCGAGGGAAGATGAAATTCTTGACTTACCCCAAAAGCGAATTTGGAAACGGGGGAGTCATCATCCTCCGGTCAACCCGGAAGCCCCACAAATCGAGGGGGTCCCGGAAGCCCCTCAACTAGAGGCGGGGACTCCAGTGGCTTCCCCCGTCCAAGTAGAAGAAGTGAAGCAAGAAGGACACCAGAAATGCAGGGACATAATTGGAATTCAAGATGAATCACGGTAAACACTTGTAGATCTTTCAGCTACACCATATGACCTAAAGTGAGAATAACTATTCGTTCTGGTATCACCCCTCTAAGCACCTCTTAATGATCCTAATTACCTAAAAAGAGAAAAGACTGGGACCGTCTCAACTGTAGCAGGGGTAATGTGCCCAAGAGCTCCTATCCTAGGCTTTCCCAGGCACCTAACCTAGCCTTGACATAGCATTCCTGTCTACACCTCTAGGCTACGAGCAAATAGTATTTCTAATACATAAATTAGAGTGCTTTGTTGGCTGAAAGACTATGGAATTAGAGAAAGAAACAGTCTCCCACTGGCAATTCTTCACAAGTTCGAAACTTAACACGAACCCTTGATCGCTGTAGCTGAAGTGGTAAAACAAGAAAAATTGGTTCTTTTAGCCTTTCCTTCCCTATTTGACTTTCCTTATTCTAAATGGGAATCTTTCTTTGAAGAAATAAGAAAGGACTACTTGGAAAGTGACACAGACACTGGTACATCAGGAAAACCTTTAGAACTCACCGTTCAACTTGATCTTCGCAGGAAAAAGCTTCTTCTCTATTAGGACCTAATAGCAATAAATAGACCAGCCAGGCGAGTGAGAAAGGAGGAAACATTACTCTCTTTCTGCAAAGTCCGAGTCCCATTTGATGAGCCAAAAGAACCATCTCTATCTCTTCTTATATTCCAGAGATTACTCGCTCACCTACAATGCTTTGGGCCCAGTCTTCTCTATGCATGGATGGCTTTGAAAGAAAGATAACTAGAATCAATCTCTTCTCCTAGGAAAAGAATCGGATTTCTTCGAAGAGCTGCGAACTTGACCAGAAGAAAGGTCAGTGTAGAGAAGCTCGGTCAGTGATAGTCTTCCCCCGACCGTATTCTGACTAGAAAATCTGGCTTCTATTACAATTACAAGTTCCGTTCCTAATGAAACTACTCAAATAAAAAAGTACGTGTACAATACAGAATTGTTATATGGGAAGTTTACTATTGGATATAACATGAGAAGAGCAAGCGGAGAACCTGTGCCCTTTATCATAGGTCATGCTATTTCTCTTTGGAAGATTCAAGTGGGAATGCTGCGCCCAACATGGATGTCTATGCTATTATTGAGAAAAAATGAATCAAAAAAGCAGCAGAATACGAGAAGGATTTATTTTCTGAAAGGGTGTATACATTAGAGTGTACCTGCTTGGTAGGCATGAAATCACTGACAAAGAGTTGCCTAGCTCCGATGAAATTGCAAGCATAATTTGGAATTTAATAGAAGCGGGCATAGCTAGGGGTGAACCACGAGAAGTTAGAGCAAGAGCTCCGGGTAGGTATCGTAAACATCCTGAGTGTATCACGGCATTGAAGCAGAAGAAACAGAAATGTTTTCCTTTCATTGTAGCCGATATAGAGACTGTTATACTAAATAATGTGCTTGTACCTTATGCTGCGGGGCTCTTAGTGGTGAATCCGGGGGATGATGTGGCTGCCATGGATGATCAAATAGACACATATTTTTTTGAAGATTACAATTTGATAATACCTTCCCTTGAAGAAAGGAGTACTAAAATGTTGGTAGATTTTATAGAGCGTATAGCCAAACTGGGATCTACTCACAAGGGCGTGAAAACAGTTTACTTTTCGAATCTAATTTCTCGATCCGATCGACTTAATGAAGTTTTTAGCCAGTCATATGGTCGAGTACACCATCAAACCGCTGATGAGGAACAAGAAGCTTTACCAGTTATCAATTTATAGGAAAAAAAGGGGGAATAAGAAATTGGTGTTCCATCTACGAGATTCATACACTCAACTCCCTAATAGTCTAGAAACATTGGCTAAGACTTTATGTCCGCACTTAGGTTCAAAAGGCTCAATAGCACATGACGAAGTTCAAGTGTCTTCTCTTCAGGAGAATAGAGCCCAATTGTTGGATTATATGGAGCTGGATATCAGTCTTTTAGGTGATGTGATGCTTCGGGCTAAATCAATTTATTGGACTAGATACAATGTGGATATCGGGGTATGTTTGACATTGTCATCGCTAGCTAAAAAAATATATCGAATGAAGTATTTGCAAAATATGAATGAAAATGAGATTCACGAAGGGATTTGTGGCAGCCATCAAGGAGCCAGAACCTTAGCTAAGCGAGTCCTACGAGATGGGTTTTATTGGCTGGCCTACTTTGCGAGCAGAAGCGTAATATTTAGTGAGTCTCAGTTTGAAAAGTGCCAGTACCACAGTCGTATGACTCACAGACCTCCGACAACCTTGACGAGTATAGTGACCTGACCCCATGGCCGTTGCTTTTGAACCTGGGGAGTTTGCTTTTGTACTTAAGCAAGGGAATTTGATGAAAGTGATTGAGCTGACCTACTATCTATAGTAAGACATGCCCTTTCCACAGGAGTGGAGGAGCTCCCACGTGATGGTGTAGTGTGAGGCTGTTTGGAGACCCCTCTGGAACTTGACCCTAGCTCCATTTCTTTTCCTCTTAATAGCAAGATTTTCTTTGTCGTAAGACGGTCGATATGGGTCTTTCCATTGCATCCACACCTCACTGGCATAAGCTTATTAAATGGTTAAGGGTGAAGATCGGGCATGGCAAGGACTGGGCCGTATACATAGGTTCTTTGAGCTGCTGTAAAGCTTCTTACGAGTTCTTTTGAAACAGTTCGGTAAGCGGGCTTGCTGATCTACCCATACCCAGGCGCTTCTGAACCGATAATATCTTAGCCTGAACTCCTTCATTTAGTAGCCGAACATTTCACATTGCCTATATCTTCTGCCGGGTCTGGACACCCTCTGAGGCGCGAAGCGGTGAGCTCAGCTCTGAGACTTGCGCCTTTCTAGCTAATAAAACCTCTTCGACCAATCCCCACATTAGAACTCCGCGTTGTGGAACTACGACATATGTCCCTCCCGCGTATTCCCTAATAGTGCTTCTCGGAAGGCCGTCTTAACTCGGATTGTCCGTCCTTTGAGAGTATTCCCAATTAGGTTAGGGATTTTTATTGGTTGGTGAGGTATTTTTATCATTCCCTTCGTATTGCAGGAAGTATGCTATTACCAATGTGTTGCTTGTACTGGAGAAAAAACCCTCAGATCAGTTGGATTTTTTAGAGTCACGCGTTAGGGTAGGAGTCTTTGATCATCTCTGAATCAAGTATATATTTTGGAATGAAAAGAGGATTTTCCTAGTAGAAATCCCTTATATAGAGTAAGTATAATATATTAGTAGATCGCCATTCTTTCTATCTATATCATTTGGAGAAACTCAAGACTTTGTGAACTGGATGACTACAGCCCCGGGGTTCCCTCACTCAAAACTCTACCAAGTGAGCTGAATTGAGATACTCTATATAGATTTCGAATGAGCTAATCCGTATAGTGAACTCAACGCCTAGTTCACTTCACTCTTTCGCTTACCAGATGTGAACCAAGCTTCTTTTCTTTCTCCCATAGTTCTACTATCAGTGTTTTGCTTTGTTCTTCAATCCATTGATTTCTTCTAGTTATTAGTACAAGTAGGGCGTCTTACTTTGCTTTTCTTTCCAAGCAAGCGGACCACCTATTCAAAGAGATCTGACTTCTCCTACTACTACTTCTTCCTAGGTAAGCAATTCCACTACTTCTCAAAAGCCTGACGCTCCGCGCCTCGTGCCTTTCTTCAATCAACTCGTAGGCTCCTCGCTTGACTATATTTTATTAGTGCATATATTTCTATTTTCGTAGTGATTCATTGCGACTCGTCCCGTTTCATTAAGGTCATTGGAAGGCTGCCGGAGTAGCAAACTTCTCTCAAACCAGCCCCCAGCCAGAATTTTGATTTACCTTATCGCTAGTGCAAACCCAAAATACAATACGATCTCATGTACTCTTAGAAAAATTATATGGTTGCAAATAGACAACAGCTAGACTAGTGGTAGTAGTAGCAAAAGTAATGGGTTGCTTTGAATGAAGAAAATAATACGAAGCTAGGCCTCGGGAGATGGGAGTTATTAAGAAGAGAACGGATGACACAATCACCACCACTGGCTTTACCCAAATCCCCCCCTTTGCCCTCGAGAACCACTACAAGAATACCGCATCTTATGAAAAAAAAAAGAAGATAATTACCCACACCCCAATCATGATTGAATCGTTTCATCATATCATGAAAACAAGAATTAATGATTCTCCTTCTAGGCTGATCCCTACAATGGCTTACCATTACTGTGTCTTCTTTCTCTCTCTATGGAGCACTGTTACTCTATTATCTTCAGAAAGGATAGTAGATGGAACAAGAGACTCTCGAAGAATTTGCTATCGAGCTCTAAGTTGAACGATAAGTAACGATGGGTAAAGCAAGGTATGCATGGGCTAGACTAAGAGATGTAAAAGGATTACGAGGGTTTGCTTGAGAAGGTTCTAATAGGGGATCGGGATTCAGGCCCAGAAAACAAACCACTGACCGACCAGACCAATTCAAGAAAAGAAGGACTCTTGAATTCAAAGCAGGATGTGGAAGCTGAAGGAAGGCCCAATTCATCACAGAGCAAGCTTCACCTTCTGTTTTTTCTTCAACCGAAGCACTCTGGCATAAACGTTTGTTTAGGCCATCCCTCCAACAAAGTCATCAGTCATCTGTTCTATGAGAGGAGAATCCCAGTCAAGCCAGATGATCAGCAAAGTTGTTCAGCTTGCTGTCAGGCCAAGGCACACCGGATCCAGAGACCTAATCTACGATAGAATCACTCTAGGGTTTGATCCTCATAAATACACATCGATTCACTCATATCACTATGAACGCGCGCATAGGAAAAGGGAGAGGACAGAGCTCTCCATTCCTTCTTTGAGAGAAGAGATTGTTGAGAAATCCACTGTGAGAAGGCAGGGACAGGCTAACTGGTTGGTCAAGGGCTACGACTCAGCTTAAGAAAGCAGCACACTGGACCTACATGCGGGCCATCTGAGAAAGAAGAAGACGCATCTGAAAATACGAAATACCAAAAAGAAAGTAACTAAGAAAAGCAGTCCGCACTCCCATCCCAGAAGCAAGTCCGATCGGAATTCCTACTCCTGCGTATTGCCTCTCGCAAAGTACGAGTTTAGTCCAAGAGATGAGGGTTCTTCCTTTCTGCCACTCCGTCCAAACCACTCACACGCTTCTTCGCTGTACTCTCTATACTCCTGCCCCTGGTCTTTATGCATTAGTTTCTTCGAACCTTCTCTTTATTCTGGGTGAAGTAGCTCTCTGGAGTACTAATAAGGGGCTGGCTTTCCTAAGAGTTATTTATAAGTCAAAGTTTAAATTATAAGGTAAAGTAAAAGTTGTAGTCACTCTTGTGCTTGCAGACTCTTGACAAAGGTTTCTTTCCATTGACTAGTGAGATGACAGGGCGGGAAATCCAGGTAGGTGAATCACTGAAAGGAAGATTTCTATCACTACAATGAAATTTGTAAGCCCATCTTATTAGCTTATGTCATTCTTCCAAGTAATAAGCCAGCTTTTAACGCCTAAAGTATACCTTGAGTCTTTTTACCTATGGGCAAGCAAGCCCTTTTTCCATACAAAACTCATGTTCCGTAGGACAGAAAGAAACTGACGGGAAATACAGCACGGATTATAGGGAGTTATACTGCTATTTCTATTCAGCCGTAGACCTTAAATCTGAATTGGAACCCTTAAGAGCCCCTTTTTTCAGTCTCAACTCACCCACATCGCCAATGGAGGAGAAGTGCTTGTGGGTGGCCAATCCCTGGCATGCATTTCCACGAAATGGAATAGAATGCTTAATAGGCAGGCCCCTCCTTTCATGTTAACATACGTCTAAGATTTTAAGTTCGAATCGTTGGTGCATAGATTTGTATCGCATTTGCTAGTTAGTCTTATGTTACCTGACCTGACAGAGCTCAGTGGCTTGCTTTAGAGAGTAGAGGATCGCTTAAAATATTGCATTTCCGCATAGATGGACTCATGGGTAATCCAATCCCCTGACAGAAGCGGCTTCTTCTCCTTGTCAATGACTTTATACACCCATTCTCACCCGTGCTTGCTGGTGAAGCTACCCTTATGGAATAAGTTGACAGGAATGATACGTGCACGCCTAACAGTAGTCGATTCTAATCATTGTCTTGTACCCAACATGCATGAAGAAAGAGTTTAATAGCATTTAAATAGTTGTACAAACACTTCGTGCCTGTGGCCTCTGGAAGCAGATCTACGAGACGGAAATGAAATGATTGAGAGAGAGAAGCCCTAGTAATTCAATGTGACCAGCCAGCACCTATTGGTTGGGATTACTCAAGGTATACCAAAAAGGTTGAGTGTCTCCTCGCCATTCATTTTGGAATGCCATCTAGGCGAGCAATAGTTCTCCGTTTCCTTCGTAATATTTGGCCGAACCCTGAAAGAAATATATAGGGCCCAAAATCATAAGATTCTCTGGAATCTCCACTGTTGCCTGACCCGAGCAAGTAGTAAGCAACTGTAGCGAGCACTGACTAGTTTCAGAGAGTCACTGCTTTTCTTCCTTGGATTGGAATACGCGTTCCAACTTACTGAGCTACTGGACAAAGAGGAGTATATACCCGGTCCAGGAAAGCTAGGGATAGTTGTTGATGCAAGGGAAAAACAAAATAGCACATCTGTTTGCTTGGCTGTCCCAACAAATTACCTGCTCTTGACTGAGCTGACTGTTCGTTTCACTAGTCCTGTAGCAACTGAGCCACCAGCCCATTTCGCTCCAACTTTCCTTGGTGCATATCAAGCTGTCCCTAGGCATTCCACTGTCTCGCCTGCCTTGGAACCTGCTTAACTAACTACTGCTGAGCCAACTAGTGCCTTCCTTATCACCAGAAAAAGCTACTTGTTATAGTCGTTCATGTAGCACTGTGCTACCATTCCTTTCTACCCAACTAAACTAGTCATTTACTCAACACACCGGTTCAATATAAAAATCCCGATGAGTAAGTTAATTCACTGGGTCCACTAAGTCTTTCAATGAACTCGCATAAATAAACTATTCGAAGAACTCAGTCCAGTCCAATAAGTAGATTAACTTGAAAGTAAAAGAACTCCAACCTGGAAGTACACGCATCAAGTAAGTAGCAGCAGCTGAATGACCTGGAACCCGCATCAAAGCCAGCCAGGTACGAGATTCACTCTCCCGAGCCTCCTCTTTATTCAGAAATGAAACCAAGCCATCTGATCTAACCTTAGGAAGGCGGTATGGATTGACTATAACTAACCAAAGCCAGTGAGTGGGATCTCATTGGTAGCCTAGCCTGGGATAAGCAAGGAGCGCGCATCACAATCCATATGAGGGTGGAGTCGTTGGTTCGAACCCAACTTGTATATTCTATATATATAGGAAAGAGGAATCTCTAGAAAGAAAAAGAAGTCTCTTAGTAGAGAAGATAGAGATTTTCTCTATTGATGTGAGCCTATATAGTTGAAGAGATTGAAGGCTACCCACAAATCTCATATATAGACGAGTGGAATTCACAAAGTCACTTCGCTTCACTTTACTTCAAAGTCTATTGATCGAAGTAATGCGGTTCACATCCTCATCTTCGGGTTGGTTGCATATTTTTTTCCTGTGTCCACCAGGAGTTCTCGCTACCCTTGGTGTGTGTCTTGGTGGCAAAGAATGCATTCATATAGTTGATGTCTTTTTGGGGAGAGGTGAGATCCCTGTTTTTTTGTAGGCTTGGTCTGAGTGAGTCTGAGTTTGAAGAGTAAGCACTCTCACTTTCAAATAAGAAATAAGCCAAGCACAGTTGGAAATTCTCAATCTCTTTCTGCACTTTCACACAACATAAAATTGTGAAAAACGCTGAAGAAACAATGCACTCCACTTATGCTGATTCAAACATGCTAACAAGAAAGCAAACCCGAAGCGAGGTGAAATAGGATAGGGAGTTGGAGCTTTCATCAACCCGGAACGATAGTGGAGGAGAGCCCGGATCCAGAGTTTGATGGAAGGAGGAAAGGGTGAATTCAACCGGTCTTTTAATGCCATCGTTCCTAAATGTTAATCCTCATGCTGTCTACGATCTGCTCAGAGTTGAATTCAAGAGATAGGAATATAAGACAAAGTTTAGATTGACCGATCTTGTAGATAGATTGGATAAGAAGATCCAACAAGCTCGCCATGAGCAATTAGTTCTCAAACTAGCCACCGCCTACGAGGGGTATGTGTTATACTCCCCCTCCTGACTTGAGCTGTTATAAGAAAGGGACAGGATCTTGCTCCATAAGTATGAGGAGAGTCGGTACAGTAGGCTCATACACCAATGCTTTTTCCCTACAACCGGATCCTAGAGGAAAACCTAATGCACAATAGGTAGCTCTTAACTTCGTCTGGTTATGCCCATAAGTCATCATGAATGCGATAATGCCCAAGAGTTCACGTAAAAAACTAGGCTCTAAGGTTAGGATAAGAGCACTCTAATCTAGTCTAGGTAGATGAGGGAGATCCACCTAAGCCCACCGTCTATAAAGAAGCACACGATCTAATCTAGTCTTATTGTTAGTCTCTCTATAAAGATGATCCATCACCTAAAGGGCGGACTCTGGACAGAAACTGAGGATTTGCTATAGGAAAGACCCTACCCTATAAGTTAAGACAATATGCTACATTCTATGATATCCTATTCAATCCCCCGGTTAGCATGCGATGCTCGTCGTGCTAATAAATCCTCTCTTCTTAAAGCCCAACCCAAGTAGGACAAAGAAATGCAAGTAAATACCCTCGATTCATTCCTTTTATGCGAGTGGGAAAGCTAGCTAGAAATCAATGACAAGGAGTAGAGCCTAGAGCAAAAGGGCCAGGCGTCAGGTTAGTTAAAGCAAGAAAGTCAATGCTGGTGCTCGCTTATTCAATCCTTTTTTCTCTCCTCCTTTGTGCTAATCACTAGTGCTAAGAACTAGGTCAAAAGGAAAGTCAGCCCTTAATACGGAGTTTTCTACTTGTTCTTACTTGTGTTAGTGAAGCCTGATAGTTCAACTTGCCTGTCCAAAGTCAATCTATGAAAAGTCTTCCTTATAGGCGCACCCAGCTGTAAGAGAGTAGAAGCAATCGGAGTAAATAAATCCCATAGTGAAATGAGCGTTAGATGTTGACTAGACAAAACTAGCTAATACATGTAGTAGGGTAACTTTGCCTTTTTTCTCGGTTATGTGAAAAGGTAGAAAACTCGCTACACTTTATAGGAAATGAACTACTCTTAATGCAAGCTAGTCAAGCTGGATGAGTTGTTAGGAATGGCTCAACCCAGGCAGCGCTAACCCTGTCTTTCCCAAAAAGTATCGTCTTTCCCTAGGGAGGACAAAGATTAACCAATAGTAGTCCCGAGGATTGTATGAGCAAGGTCCGAACTGTTTCTATTAGTAGCAACATGAGGAGCCCCGAAGGGAGAATAAGAAAGATTAACCGACGCCGCGTTTTCAGAAGAAGCAATTGGATAAGAATCATACGCTGTGAATGAGCAGACGAATCGACCGAGGGCTTACACACAAGAACAGAACCTAACTCTACTTCTTTTTCCTCCTCTCCTCTTTACTGCCCCCGCTATCAACAGGTCAGTAAATAAATATATGTAGTGGAGAAAGAAGAGTAGCCCCCCAGGTCATCAATTAGTAATAGAATAATCCCATCCCAGTAGTAGTCCTCTTGCCAACAAGATTTGATCTACTTAGACTAACGGAAACCATGGCCTAGTTCCTCGAGTAGTTACTCGTTCTAAACTAAATACGTTCGTAGCAGTAGCTGAAGAAGAAAGAGATCACTAGAATTCCCAAGGAAATCTACATTACTTGGCCGAGGAAGAACTAGAGTTGGCAAGGTTGACCTCAGCTCTGAGAAATAAGAAATCCGGCACCTATTGATTGAGCTCCATCTAACATATCGATATCGAGACATTTTCACGCTTTTGATTTCTTTGCTGCTCTTTCCTCTATTGCGGCGCATGGATAGGATAGGCGGCTAGGAATAAGTGATTTTAAACCTGAGGCAGAAGACGAAGCTACCGACTCCAATGTTGATGCACATTAACTAGGAGTTTTTGAGATCAAGCAATCAATCCTCGCCTCGAACTGGTATAAAGGAAGAAGCTGGTGGTGCAGGTTTGTATCAAGTCAGATGTAGAATATTTACTTTACATAAATGGGTTGCCCAAGGGATACGATTTCCGGAGTTCAGGAATAAAAACTAGTTCGATTCAAGGAAGAAGTTAGAAGCGGGTGGAAAAGAATCCCGTGCCGGTTTACGTTCGCATACAGTCGCAGGTGCGGAAGAAGTAGAAGCAAGGTCAATTCCAGGCAGAACGTCATTCGATGCTATTTCGATTCAAGCAGAACTAGACCCGGCCACAATAGTAGTTGAAGTATTAGCACTCAGAAAAATCATAAGTAGAATCGGGCATGAAGAAATGCTTTGGTTGAACCAGGCCTATTAGCATATGCATTAGCAGATCTTCTCACTCTAGCGATTTCAAGCGGACCCATCTCCCTTGCAAAGCGTTAGCGCTAGCCAGGTCAATATCAATAGTTCATCTCTATTGGTCTTACTTCACCCAGCTTCCATATCCAACTCAGACGTAGCTGCCTTCTGGCACTTTTTGAACTATATCCCATGACTTGACCTTGCCCGAAGTCAACAATCAAAGGTCAGAATGAAACCGTATCCACCCACACAAGAAACTTGCCCTGAAACTTAAACCGGCAGAACCGACTATGGTTAGAGCTGGATCTTGATCTTCCTCGAGAAAAGCACTGATCAAACCTGGAATGCCTTACTAGCAGGAATGAAAAGGTATGTATGAACCAACAAAGGTCAAGTTTATATATATTAGACAAGATTTAACCTTCCTTCACCGTGGCTTACTTGGATGGGAAAGTCGTAGATACGCGTTCTATTCTAGTCTAGAATAGGATCCATGTATAAACCAACAGTCCTAGATGGACACGAAAAGTAAGGTGATGAACGAACTTCAGAATACAATAAACAGAATCAAAACAAGCAAGAGAACTCTTAAAAGAAAGAAATCTACTGCTCTATCATTGACAGATATCTTTTAGTCTATAGCCCGCCCTACCTAGGGGGAACTCACACTCGCTAGAAGGCAAAAGCACTTGAAACAGTAGTGAGGTAAGAAATAAAACTACTCGCTTATTCTCAATATGCCTGCTCTTCGAATTCAAAACTCCTCAGCTATACCCCTTTCTACATATGTATATATGAAAAAGACAGCAGCTATACAAAGCTTTATCTCGCCACTTGATAACTCGTTTGCTTCTGGCTTGGCTGTCTTACTGGATTTCATCTATCCTTAGCTTACTGGCCTAAGATGTATATGCTTGGAATATTCGTAATCTCCCTCGTGGTTACGTTTTATTATCTTAGAAGGAGTTGCAACCTACAAGGCCTATAACGCCGGCCGTATCAGATCTTTCCATTGCCCTATGGTCACTTGCTTAAAAACTGAAAAGAGACAGACTAAAAAAGAGACTGAACTTCACTTAGGCTTTCTCGCAAGCTTATTAGAGCATTGAATTGACCTCTACTAATCAATGAGTAAGATGGCTTGGATTCTACTAAATCCAAATCCAAATAAAAAGAATGCTGGCTAGGGTGACGCTCGTGCTTCTTTCGAGTAAGGCAAACTGAGTAAGGGGTCGTGTTATTAAGTAAATTTCTTAGCTATAAGCCTGGCCTTTCACTTTTATTAGTACCCCTTTTTCCAACCTTTTCCATTCCATATCTCACCAGTCTTCTTTCCCTGGGTTGTTCTTGAAACGCGTATTAAGTACTTCCCTCCACAAGTCGATCACACCAGATCACAAAAGTAGGAAAGACCGGGTATCAGAACTTAAAACTCATAAACGTAAACTTTTCTCTTTAATAGCTTCAGTACTCATTCATGCCTATTGGCAATAATATGTTTCATCATAAGAATACCGTGAAACCTAGACATATTAAAAAAGTCCATAACTGGGATCTTCTCCACTCTCATAGTTGCAACCATGAAGCCCCACAATTTATTGAGTAGCGAATGACTGAACATCAGTCATGTTTGAATCATGGAATCGTAGAATCAACGCAATGATGTGCTTCATACTGGAATCTCCTACTACAGCTGGACAGGTTGCGGGGTCTGCGGCTCCCATTTCGGGGCACTATTGCGGACCTCTATTGGTCCCCTAACTTTTGCGGAGAATCAAGATCTAACACCTCATTTCTTTTATTTCTCTATGATATTTTGGAAAGAGATAGATCCGGCACTGCACAATCCTCTGGCCTTGGCCTCCCCGCAACCGGTCATCTCTTCTTTTCATGGAATTGCTTGCCCAGCTGGAAATGCAGTCAATCAGGTCTCTCTGCGCCAGGAAATGGTCCTCGAGTGCAAGGGCAGAAGGGATCCAGAAGTATGGTCGAGCAGAGACATACCTTATCTAAACTGGGTCTGGCTCCGGTTTCATCCTGTTATTAGTTCTCAGGAGTTGGGAGAAGAGAAGCAATGACTAGATTGGTGGTTCCTATGTTTCCTTTCTGCCTTTCAGCCTCTCCCGGCGGGGCGAGCCGGCGCATCCTTTCCGCTTTCTATTCTAGAAAGGGGTTTCTATCACGACTGATCCGCAGTTCGATGTCTTTAGCCTGACCCGAAACACCACTCCCGCGAGTAGAAAGAAAGAGAGATGATCTACTTGCAACTTGCTACTGCTGGTACCTTGCAATCGTATCCCGGCACCTTTAAAGCACTTTCCGGTGTCTTTCGCTCAGTTGCTAGCCCTGAGCTGCCTTGCCCAACTAATACTAATGCACTAGCATCTACGGACGTTCTGCCTTGATTTGACATAGATAAATAGGATGAAATGGGCCCAAGGGAAAGCATTCTTTTACTTCATGGCCTGGCACTATGCAGGATTCGATCTCTTTTCTCGTAGGAGGATCTTCCGCTTCATCTATAGATTCGTTTTCTCGTTGAACTCTTGCTTGAAAGCAAACATGATATAGTGATATAGGCCCGGGGCCAATGGGAATCTCTTTTTCTCTTAGGCAAAGCAAAGCAAATAGAAGTGAAGTAAAGCTTTCTCGATTCGATATAGAATAGAATAGTGACGAGAAAGGGCAACTAGATCACAGGATGGGGCATGAAAGCATTGGATTTGAGCTTTTAAAGAAGAATTCATTCGATCAGTGCGGGTTCACTGCCTTGCTTGAAGCCAATCTCTATAAGGGAGATGCAAATACTTCATTCTTCCATAGTGCTGCCAATGGAAGACACAGAAAATGTCATATTGCTTGCTTCTTTGAAATAAATACTTAAGAAGCTTGTTTTTTAGTGAAGATCAAAGGAAGTCACTAGAAGATACTTTCTGGCACTTCTTTCAACTGGCTAAGATATTCCCATAAGCGGCGCTTGCATATTATGCTCTACTTTCCCCTTCCTTCAACCTTGCATTTTGATTTAGAAACATTGGCTCATTTAGATTTAGTTAGATCTGAGGCCGGCATAGGCTGCAAGAGATGTGCCGCATAAGCTGAAGTATCTAAATAAGATAGGCACCTGGATCTGGAAACCTGACAAGCTCCATGACTCCAGTCATCCTAGCATCAAGTACTGTAGATACTGGTGTGAAAAACCTTCTATGTCGTCAACAACTATCATAATTAACCCAAGAACCAGTTTGCAGCCAGTACCAGTACCTGTAATGGAGTGGAGTCATACCCAAACTTTAGGAGCCACAACCCACCATTTTCCCTTCCTTGCTTATGGTTTGGGAATGGTATCTCCTTGAACAAGGTAGCTGTGTCACATATATTCCGTTAATGGGATGGATTTTCTGCTTTCGGATGGTGTGATTTCAACGTTGAGTACCTACTAAGAGTTAGTTCTCGATGGGCAATAAATCATATTGATGAAAAATCACCAAGGAGCATGAAACAAAACACATAACTTACGTACCCATTGTACTTAGAGCCAATAAACTACCAAGAATCTTCTGTCTCAACCACTTTCTTATTGTCTTTACATCGATTTCTAAATATAGGAAGGGAAAGTAACGGAGAGCAAGCAAAAGAAATAAATCTATCAACGACCGACTTCGGACTAGAATCTAGAAACATACCTAAGGGAAGAAAGCATATTTGAGGTTTACTCCTTCCATGTCTAGTAGGAGTGCGTGCTTCTTATCTTGACGCTATACATTCGGTTCAGTCAGTCCCTGAGACTTCCCAAGGTAATCTTACCAAACAAGCAACGGATTGAGCAACTAGCGCGAAAGCCGTTGCGCGTTAGCGCATTCTCCACCACATCTTGCTTGGCTTGCTGAATCAGCATATGGATATGGATTACTTCATTGAATTTCTTGGCCCGAGCTCTTGTGATTGGTCTACTTGGCAGGTGGAATGGATCCTTAGCAGGTTCATGTGTTCCTTGTTTACGTAGCTCTTCTGTTGGATCACGTAGCCCCTCCGTTGGATTACGTTGCTCTGCCCTTGGATTACTTGAGTCATTTCTTGGTTTACTTGGCTGCTCCGCAACATGCTGGTTCCTTTTGTCATAATACCTAACGGCTGTGGGCAGAATGAATGAAAAAGCAGATGAAAGACACTATACATACCAATAGAATGATAAATTTAGAATAAAGCTAGGTGACGTCACGGCATTTGAGAACCAATTGCTTCTTTTGCTTTTCACCAACCTTCATGTACAATCTTATTTCGTATTGGAGTACAGCCTATCGTAGGCCCAGCAAAGGCAAGACGGAAAGCAAGCATTAAGTGAAGAAGCAAGGTCCAAACAAAGTAGTGAAAGATTTACATTGAAAAGCTTCTCCATGTCTATATCTGTCCGATGGACCAAGCAAGTTCAAAGGAAACGGCTTCTCTACTGCATAAAAAAACCAATCCAATGAAAAGGTTAACGATTCCTATAAATTGAGAAAGAAGCATGTTCTTCATGCCCAAAAGCGGATAAAGTAGATGGAACCTGTTCTCTAACCTTCTTTTTGTAGCAGATACTGCATAAAGTTTACCTGCCTTGTAAGGCTTTTGTAGGATTAATCAAATTTTCTTTTTATCGTTCTATCTCAGAGTATCCATTCATTCGATCTTGCTATCCGCTCTCAATTGAATCCCTTCTCTGTTGTCGACAGGTGTGTCCGCATCAGGACCAGAATCACGGTCTAGTACCTCCGTACTCGCTCCTACTTTATTAATTAGGAAGTGAAGTAGCCCCGTCTTATTTTCTCGAAATGCGTAGATCAATGCTAATGATGTGATTACTGCCTGGATTCTTGTCAAGGGAAATAGAAAAACACGACTTTTGCCATATAGCGAGATGGACTTTTGACTACGGCAATCTACTGGACCGAGGGAAAACCTTCCTCCTTTGTCAACAGTGAGTAGAGGCAGGCTATTGGTTGGTTCGAATCAAGCTGTCTTTCTATCTCTGGCTCTGGAATTGACCTAGCATCTACAGACGTTCTGCCTGGAACATAGAATAACGTTCTTCCCTTTCCGATTCCGATCTTCACTAGGCGTGAGAACTCTTAGGTAAGCTGCAGAGCAGCAGAAGTGAGAATTGGATTGCTTTGGAACTCTCCAATAGCGTTTTCTTTGCTGGCTTCGTAATGGATTGAGGAGCCTATTTGCCTAAGCGAATCCCATTCACTGAGATAGCGCTGCGCTGGCTTTCAAATGGATCAAATCTTCCCCCTTTCTCTCGAGGTCAAATCAGCTATCATCCAAACGGGGTTTCTGACGAAGATGCTTTCTTTCGTATCGGTCGTATCAGGAAGTGAGAACAGAACTCTTATATTATACGAGTGATTTCTATTCTAGCTGGCACTTCTACTTCGGGTAACCTATTACAAGGAATGTTTTCCTGGCCCCACTAACTATGAAATTCTTCGATTCTCATCTCATAAGATCTGCCGGTTCGCGCCGCACTCTTGCTTGAAACTCTACTTTCGACTCTCTAGATGACCCTGACACAGAAGCCGATTCTTCTTTCGCTTTCAGAACTACTTTGGAGCAGCTACCACTGATTCCGGTGAGGTTGGAGGTGCGAACTCAATAAAATAATTGGAGTTGGCCATCGGAAAGTTCTATTTGGCAAGCAGATAGGACAGTCAAGGTGCCGGGATACGATTGCAAGGTACCAACAGCAGCTTCTGTTCGTGGATACGCCGGTGGAAGGTCAGCAGTGCCAGTCAAGGGGTTCTCGTCCTTTGGGCAAGCTTTGTTGAGATGTTCGTGGAGCAGTCTTTCGTTTCAGGAAGCAGGTCAAGCATCGGATTAAAGTAGCGGGGGAGATTTGAGAAATCGATTTGCAGAACAGGACGGAATAGGCATTCTAGAGAATAGCCCCGCTTTTCTTATGCATATGCATGTGCCAGACTTTCTCTTTTAAGAAAAACCCTTTTTCTCTTTCTTTTCCTTCCTCCGAACAAGTCATCTTCCTCATCCGAATGAGAATTTACTGATTGCCAAACCACCTAATTATCTCTATGAAGGACGCATGCTCACACATAATGGGAATTGCATATCCTTGGGTTTTTTGGAGAAGAGTCGCAACTCGAAAGAGCCAAGAAGGGGAGAGAGAGGATGCGCTAAAATAAGGTAGACCGGACGGGAGAGAGAAGCGCCATACTCGCATTAGAGAATCAAGTCAGGAGAGGGAAGTAGACGACAATCATGAAATCGATATGCGGGAGAATACACAAAAGATAGGCAATATACTCCACCTAGTCGTTCTGTTTCGAAAGTAGGAGAAGCTATCACTTTCACTCAAGTCACTCTAAGTCTAAGGAAGGGTTATAGCCATATCTGTTTAAGGATCTGTCTTAAATGAGACCTAATCCCAGCCCCCTTTTGAACATACATTGTTGGATTCTTCTTCTAATGATTGGGAGAACCCACGCCACACTAATGAATGACCTCTTTAGATTAGAAGAAATAGAGGAACATGCGTCTTCGAACGATGCAGTCTCACTACGACCTGGAAATTCTCTTATTCCCCTATCCAAAAAGGGAGTCATGATGCCAATGAACCCCAACCCTGCCACACGCGAAACACACAGCGATCTAAATGCAAAGAAGATATGATATATATGGGCTTTTGGATTTTCAAAGAAAGCATGTTGTTGTTCTCCGAACTCTTCCCTCGAAGAACTTTCGATATTCGCGCGCCCTCATCCACGTCTTAAATATTGGAATAAACCAGCGCATTGATTTTCTATTTATCATAACTTGGGCTTACCACTGGGAATTCACCATTTCTCCATACAATACAGCTTTGAACTTCACTGAAATTACAAATCGATTCCTGGCTCGAGTAGAGTCTATGACATCAAATGAAAAGAGAATCCTAGGTTGTTTCATAGGCAAGACAATCAAAGCTCTTTTATTCTATGAATTATACCTCATTGGGTCTGAATCTGTTCTGTAGACTAGCCCCGTCAATCCTTTGCTAAATAGTCTTTCTTCAGTCGCCGATGTCACCTTTGGTACCGGAAATCCTATATGACCATCGTTGCTGCGAATGGTTCTCTTGGGGCGGCCCACCTAGAACTAACTCCCTTGAGTCCTTGACTACATGAAATGGGGGGTCTGACTGGCAGGAAAAGAATCGAATGGACGGAAGAGCACTGTAGCAGAGCATAGAGATCCGAAGCAATGCATTCAGCAAGATATCATGGATTGTCGCGAAAAGCTAGGATGGAAACTGGTTATTGGCTATGGCCCAAGCTATTGTCTTGCAGTGGAGGCGAAGCAAGCATACTCATCATTGAGGTCCCACCTGTCTTTGTTCTGCCTTCCTATATGCTTTTCACAGTCTCGTGAGGGAAGCTTGGCAAGCTAGCAAATGCTGGGTGGGGAGGAGATATCGGCGATCAAGAAACATATAGCCGGTTAGGTGTGACTTATGTGCAGAGTGCCTTAGTTCAATAAACTACAGCAGAAAAGCTCATTTCTTCCAGCATCATTTCTTCTGTAATTAGATTAGAATGGAAGCACAAAATTCACTGTGCTAGCATGGTACTGTCACAAATCAGTGCTGTGAATTTCTTTGTACTACGGAGTGGAGTGCTTTAATCCACTCGATTCCCTTGGGGAAGCAGAGGAGTATTCAGTGCAACTGTACCCGCAACCGAGCTATCTGAAATTGCTAACTCACCTCTGTCTCTTGATACGACTATTATTGAGGGGAGGGAGAGTCCATTCATTTGCCCATCCTGGATAACGGGTAGAGATCCTAGCGGTGAATAATAAGAAGCCTTTGGATTTCATCTAAGCTGTTGACTCCCAGTATGGGATGGGAAGACTGTGCCTATCTATGGCCTCTCTTTGTTAACGCCTTAACCTCGTTGCAGGTATTCCGTAAAATGAAGTCATCTATTATTAGGTAGCAATTCAGGAGCCTTTCCTGTACTTGAAGGCGGATTAGCAAGGGAATGAATCTGATGAAGCTGTTCCTCCGCTAGAATAAGGGGGGCATGATCGCTGATGCAGAAAATCTCTCCCGGGGTGAGACCCAATAACGAAAATCCATGAAGCAGTGAAAATATAGCCTGGTTAGAGTGCCCTCCCTCTCCTTTAATTTGTCATAGTTTGTTTGATTTATCAATGCGAAGAGTGAATCAAAAAATTGAACTAGTGCGCTAAGTACGTTGCTACAGACCGGAATGGAGAATGGCAATAGCATTTGGAAGGGAGTGTTTCTATTTCAATAATTAGACAACAGCCGTCAGTCAAAATACTGATATCCCCCTCGTTCACTTAAGTGGTAAGAAATGCTTTAGGTGAACATGCATGCAGCAATAATTATGTCTTATTCAATTGTTATTGATTCCTACTCCGTACTTGACTATGAGATAGAGGAAGGATCTTATAATTGCTTATATAAGCGAATTCAAAATTCTAAGACATAGGTTTCATTATGCGGGGCGTAGCGAAAGCATTCAACCTTCTAGGACTAAGCCTAAGGCCTATGGTCCCTCAAAAAAGAGAGATCAATCGTTCCTTACTTTACTGCAAGAAAGAACACATTGAAAGCTACAAGCCCTTACACCAGGGATGAAGTAGCTGCTTCGATAGGACCAGGGACACTACCAGACTGAGTTGAGTCTGACACTAGGGAACTTGGATTCATAGTACGTGCTCTACGCGATACACAGACAGATAGAATAGCCGGAGTACGGTAGGAATGGACTGCTGCCAAGCGAGTGGATTTATGAACGAGCCATTCATTTCATTTAAGTAGAACCGCCCCTTCTACGCCGCCTACTTACTTAATAATCAATTGCTCGAGCACTTATTTATCTTTATTTCAAGTAATTTACTGTCTGCTTCGACTGCCCTCAATTCATTGATTCGTATTGCTTTCACTACTCCTACTGATGACTTCGTGACTTTCCTCCTTCTAGGTGCTTCAAATCTACGTTATCAATACGGAAGAGGGCCACCTTACATGAAGCCCGCCCACCTTACGGGAATGGTAGTAGGGTTGTCGAACCGTCGTAGTGAGCGGGGTGTGTTGACAGCTTTCACACGGGCAGGACTACGTGTTAAAGTCGATGGCGAAGAAGAAGACAGGGCTTATCGGGAAGAGGGGGTAGTATGAGTAGGAGGTTTGATTGATTTCATTCCTGAGTCTTCTTTCTTGCATTCCATCGTTACTTGCGGTGCAATCTGGAAGTCTCAAAGCGAGAACTGATTTCACTTCTTCCACTGAATCCCAGGCTTGAGGGCTTCACCCATTTTATAACCCCGCGGTAAATTATTACTTTATCAGTTTCTGTGCTCATGAGAACTAACAACAGATCGTCACCAGCGTCTGCAAGTACACAAAGGAACTGCTGAGTTATGTAAAAGCCGGTTTCATCCCTTGGTCATTATGGGGCAGTGTCATAGTCTACACTGAGAACAGTGAATTTCATCTCAGGAACGAGATCTATAGTGGCAAGGCGGTAACCGCACAGCATAAAGAACTCCCTAAGAGCATGGAGTGAATATCCTACTCATCATCCTTGAATTAGTAGCCAGCCCAAGCATTGCCGTGTACTTTGCAATATCCGAATGTGGGTCCGTTCAGTTGGAACACGACTTCAAAGCCTTCTGACGAAGGTGGAGATAAGATTACCCGAATGATATAACGCGGATAAATAAAAGGAATGAAGTTGGGATCAGAAATTAGTTGCATTGGTGGTGTGGGTAACCAAAGCTGGGTGCGCGTAAAGATATTGGTAAGGACAATCTCATGCGTGGCATCTGATGCAGTGATAAGGAACTCATTTGAGGTGAGGAGATTTCCGAGTTGATCCAACTGTCCTATCTTTCAATTCGCTTATTGAATTTGTGGGCAAGGACGCATATCTTCAGCTGAGGAAATCTTCAGTGGGCTAAGAGATCCAGGGTTAATCCCTGATGTGGTCACATATAGAATATGAAAATATCAGGATGCTGCGGCGATTCCGCTAGAGCTTTTGAGCTGCATGAAGAAATGTCAAGTTGCTCCTCAGAAAATTAGTAGAATAGTTTCATTGGCCTTCGTCAATGGGACAAACGCTCCAGTGTATGCGTTACAGTTACTGGGAAGCTAGCATTTTTGCTTGTCATGGAATCAAGTCTATTTGTTCGAATGTTCTTTTTTTGGAAAAACCAACCACAAAAAAAGTCTCCCTTTCTCTTGGAGCAGAGCTTCATCATAAAAGTGGAGAGTCACAATGAGATTTAGTGGAATGGATATGAAGGGTATAAATATGCTATTTGCTGCTATTCCATCTATTTGTGCATCAAGTCCGAAGAAGATCTCAATCTATAATGAAGAAATGATAGTAGCTCGTTGTTTTATAGGCTTTCTCATATTAAGTCGGAAGAGTTTAGGTAAGACTTTCAAAGAAACTCTCGACGGGAGAATCGAGTCTATTCAGGAATCATTGCAGCAATTCTTCAATCCTAACGAAGTCATTCTGGAGGAATCCAATGAACAACAACGATTACTTAATCTACGGATCAGCTTGCGAATTTGCAGCACCGTAAAAGTAGTAGAATCATTACCAGCGGCACGCTGTGCGCCTAAGTGCGAAAAGACAGTGCAAGCTTTGTTATGCCGAAACCTAAATGTCAAGTCAGCAACACTTCTAAATGCCACTTCTTCCCGTCGCATCCGTCTTCAGGACGATATAGTCACAGGTTTTCACTTTTCAGTGAGTGAAAGATTAGTATCCGGGTCTACAACTTTGGTAGAAGCTTCTACCGTAGAACAAATTCGAGAGGCCTTCTTATTAGAACCCAGAGACCTAATTCGAGAAGGCTTTATAGTCCTCAGAAAGGTGAGGGTGGGGGGTATCCCCGGGACCTGTGGAGACGGGGTGGGCCTGTAGCTCTGAGGATTAGAGCACGTGGCTACGAACCACGGTGTCGGGGGTTCGAATCCACTTCTGAGCGGGCTGGCGGCTCCACCGGGAGCGAGCCTACTGAAGGAAAGTTTTATTGTTGAACTTCTTATCCAATATTTATCTTTTGTTTGGAAAAACCAAACCCACAATCTTTAAGTCTCCCTTTCTCTTTTGGGAGCAGAGCTTCAAAATCAATCAATCTTTTCCATGATCGAGTTTCTTCATTATGTGTACCAGACAGCGACGGATAATGCTAAGTTTTTTTCTATATTACTGAGTATAAGTGTCGTTGCCTCTATCTACCTACTACAAATACTCCGCAATTATGTGCGGATTCTAAAATTAGTGGAGGAAAATAATAGAAAAGAGGGTAAACTGTTGGGGCTCTGCGTGGTACATGAGTTTACCTACTCATGGAGAAGAGGAGTCACCCTAAGACCCATTCATTTTGGCTCGAAAGAGCAAAAGTGCGGAGTAAAAGAAAAAGAATCGGAAGGAGAAGTGTGATAAGCTTTGAATGGGATGGATAGTCAAGAAAAAAGGCACCTAATCTTTACCGTCTCCACTGAGATTTCAGACCAGAAAGGAGTAGACTCTAGTTTCAATTGCGTATAGAAAGAGATTCGTCTTGTAAGAGCGAGCAGGTTGAAGCGCTTAGGCTACTTCAGCTATATGCTTAACACATGCAAATCTAACGAAGTGCTCCTGGACGACTCTTTCTTTGAGATTCCGTAAGTAACCTAGTGCATGTGCCTTTGAAGAAAATGAAATGAAAGCTTTTGAAGCGAAGATTTTTTATAAATCATAGCCGGGAATCAATCATGGGCAGATGAAGTCCCCGTGCTGCTTTTCAAAATAAGGCAGAAATGCGTACAGGAAGGATGGGCTCCGGGTCACTCTCTTCACTGATGCTTCGAAGCTTCCACCTTTAACTCGTCAAAGCAAACCTACTGAATGTTGAATCTCGATCGATGTCAGAAACCAACCGTAGAAAGAGAGGTCGAAGCACCTGATCACTCGTTCAGCTCGTTTTTCGCTCGTGCCTGTATGAATTGCATCAGTCATTGTGTTTTGGCGGTGGAGAAGTACAGAAGTAAACAGTGTGTTAGTATTTAGTTGTGCGAAGCGTTGTTGACAAGACTTACTCAACTCACACCTGCTTCCGGTGACAACTACCACTCTCTTATGAATGGGAGGGTAGAGTACCAAGACATAGGGATTAGCCAGCGAAGGCGGTTTATTTAGTACCAAATATACGTATTTTGAATTCTTTTCAGTGATAAGGAAAACTGAAAAGCTTCTCAAACCAGAGTAGGAATTCGATCAATCGCTATCAATGCCAGGAGGCAGATCAAGATTCATGGGAACGAGAACCTTTTCCGAGAAGAGTCAAGCGAGGGATAGGATAGATGAATAGGTTTAAGCCTTTCTCCGCTTTTAGGGATTCATTTACAATTTCTAAGGCTTCGTTTTTCTCCGGCAAGCAGCTAGGGAAGCATTTATTCCCAAGCGATAGGGCTTATAGTTCAGATTGATGCCTTAGTCCACTCGGAAGATAGAACTAATAATGGAAAAAGATATGCTTAAGAACTCCAACAGTAAGTTGATCAGTTACTAATAGTATAGTTCGGTAGGGACGGGAGACAAAACTGCCACTGATGAGAAAGCGATAAGAAGCCTGAAAGCGATTCTTACACAAGATACGATGACAGGAAGATCAGGAATGGAACCGGAGAATATGAAATTGGCTCTCGACCCAGGCCTTGCTTTGTTTACCTGTCCTATCGTATCGAATAAGGTTTCCTAGCCTAGCCCATCACGGTGTCTGCTACCGAAAGAGAGAATAGGTCTAAGGGCAGCATCTACTCGTTCATCGCTTGCCTCACCTCGAAAGAGGCATGGCTTCTCTCTTCACTCACTCGCCTGTTCGCCTGCTTCAATAGCATGGAAGAAGGTGTTCTAAGAGCATAGTTTCACATATCTCTTGATCAATAATTCACTTATAGCTTATAGAAAGTAGAAAGACTCTTATTTCGAAGATCCATATCTAATCCCACTTCGTTCATAGCGACCGCACTTCCCATGCGCGCTCTACTCTTCACTCTTGCTCACCTCTCTTCTTCAACAAGGATTTGCCGTTCCTATCTGTTTTTCAAGGTAAAAGAAGGAGCCGGCCTGGGGCTGCTGTGCCCTTCCTAATGGTTTCATAGCTTTTGCGCGTATCGTAGGATTCGTACGTCTATAAAACGTAGTCCTCTATGGCTATTCCTGAATCGTGGGAAAAGGTATGCGTATACTTAAATTGAATTGATCGTCCGGGTATAGAAATGTGTTCAGTCTCCTTTCTCTTTTGGGAGCAGAGCTGAAAAAGATGGGAAATTCCAATCTTTATGCATAGACAACTACATCCTTGGGTAAAAGGTAGACTCAAAGAGCAGCTCACTAACACAACCTCGACGATTCAATAGCCACGGTCGGACATTGACTTTTTACACTCACTTATCTACATATTGGCAAGTAGCAAGTAATATATATGCTATGCTTAGTACTCGAAAATGAGCTTAGCTTAAAAATGGAATAGGTGTAAACGTCCAGGAAAAGATCTCTAGTTAACAAAACCAATCCTAGACCTAGCAGATAAGGCGGGTAAGAAGCATACTACGCACCCTTGATCCTTTCCCCTCGCTCTGAACCTGTGTCTGCCCTTTACCCTGCAGCCTGGAGGGGAACTTAGACTACTGGCACTTTAGATGGCCGGGCACTCCTTATTTGAACTCCAAAAAGCTGGAAAAAAGAGAAAATCTCGGATAGCCTAACGAGTTTTTTTGCCCTCGAAAAGGGAGCTACTATCCCTGCAGGATTTCCAGAAAACGGAATGTACCTAGGGAACCCTATTGATCAGATCAGAGACTGAACCTAGTGATCTTTCTCCTGCTGGCAAGCATCGATACCTGTCTCCTAAGGAATTGATCTTCTCTTTCATATACCAGGATAGGATATAACCTCGAAGGACTGCAATTGGAAGGAATTAGCACTCACCATAAGCAACCGCAGAGAAGGAAAATGACTGGCCTTAGACGGAGGAAAGAAAGAGGTAAAGATACTAGCTTTTAAGAATTACTGATTTTGGCTTGCCCAAGAGGTCAGATACTGATAAAGGTTATGGATAGTGAATAACTACTTAGGAATAGGCAAATACTCCGGATAGATAGGCAAGAACTATTCCTTATCCATAGTCAAATACAGCTTACGCATAGTTTACTACATCTCCAAAAGAGAACAGAGATAACTACTTAGACTGGCGCTATCAACTACTTGAACTCTATTACAGTCAAAATGGAAGAAGTAACTACTTATGATTATGACATACCTCTTTCAGTAGCATCTACTACTTCAGATATTATACTTTAGGCAAAAGGGATTTAGGAAACTAAAGGATAGTTATTGACAGTATAATACTCTAGAAAGGGAATATGCGCAGAGAAAAGGGTTTTTCTTTCGCCCAAGGCTTTCCTTAGATGACTAACTTGACTTTTCTTACTTAGACACTGGTGAAACTTCCTTTCCTAAACCTGCTTTCCTAAGCTTTTTTGAGAAACTCTAACTAGTCTTTTTTTTTCAAGGTATCTCCATAAGGTATCCTATCTATTACTACTGGTATTGTAAGAACTGCTAGGCCCTTTAGATCTATATCTATCTTACTATCGAAAAGTGCTTCTACTCCTAATAAGCAAATTCGCTATTTTCGTATCATTCCTTCCATGCTCAAGGGCTATTGGGCATTCTCCTAACAGTACTAGGGTATTTAATACCATGATAGAAGTATTAGGATTAAGACTAAAAAGAATACCATTCATACCGAACTATCAAGAATAAGGTGGATTGGCTAAGGAGGCGGAAGTTCCCAGAGAATAGGTCCCGGTCAATCCCAATCCCTCATTCTGAGAATAGTGAGAAAAGCAGTTACTTTATCGTCTAAATGTCGGAAAAAAGGATCCTATCCTCCAGCTGTCCTTCCCTGGAAAATCGAGTTCTTTTTCGTCGTCTGTATGAAATAGAAAAAGTAGTCTGAAGACAAAGGTCGAGGGACAGAAAATACTCCTCTAGGGAGCTCACCTATTGATTTTAGAAACCTATTTATTTTATAAATAAGTCTTGGTTCATAGTCATAGAAAGGATAAGCCTGGATTTCATGCTTCTTACTCACTCTTTCAATGCTATGTCTTTAAGAGATTGAGCTTTCCTATGTCAAGGACGAGATCTTGTGCCCTTCATCGATTGGAGCGGCATTTAATTTAATGCATGGACATGGAACTGTTCTAATCCCATCATACCTTGTGATACACATTTCTGGTAGGCGGGTAAAGATGCCAGGGCGGAACAAAAAGAGTAAAGGATTGGCAAGCAAGTATCAAGCAGAAGTGGTCCACTTTTGGCAATGTTGACTTGGGATGTTTCTTTCCGCTTTGCGAAAAAGGAGTCAGTCTATTATACGATTGATAGCAGTAGCAGCCACCAGTAGAAGTGGTTCATAGGTCAGCCGCTAAGCCTGGAAGTGAGAAGTTCTTTCTAGGCGAACTCTTTAGACTGGCTGGATAGCGAGCACTGGCATACGAGTCCGGGCTGCTGCTAGCGAAACAAAGTGCGAGGGATGCCTATAAAATTTATCCTAAAAGATCTTATTTGAGATAGGTCAGATTGGACTTAGTGGCCAACGTGCCGGGATGGTAGAGTCAATATGGGATGTGGAATTCCAGGAAACGTTCTTATCCGCGCTCACTGATAATGTGAACCTGGCCCTTAGTTTCCTCCAACTGATTCCAGTTTTTTTGAGCCTTTTGAAGTCAGTCCTTAATAGCTAAAAATGCTTTGTGGGTTACCTTGCTTTATTCGGATATGCTTCTTTTCGGACAGGAGGGGCTGATTGACATTCAGGCAATGGCACATGGATTCTATTGAGAAGGGCTGAGATGCGGCGCCTTGAATTAGGTCTCTAATGTAAAGTTAAGTAAAGTAAAAAAAACTCTTCTTTAGACCAGAGGATGGGTATGAATTTAGTTTCTTTAATCGGTCTAGCCTGGGAATGGTAATTGGCAATTTGCGGAGATTCTAAAAGGGTATGGTATAGGTCCGGGGGTCACTTTAATAGGGAGGTTGTAGCTGCTTTGGTGAAGGTGGCTCGTCATGGGTTGAGCCGGTCGATGTGCCGGGGCGGCTGATTATACCCTTGTTGGAATTGAGGAACATAACCCGGTGTGGGTTGGGAGGTGAAACACAGTCGATCTTATGATGATCCAATCAATTGAAAAGTGATACGCTTTCTTGGTTTGGTAAAAGCGTTCTTAAGTTTCCGTTTTTAGACGTACATCACGATATCTTTTTCTTCCTCATTCTTTCTTCGTTAGGTTCAAGTCTGACGAGAATAAAGAGAGAATCCCATTCTACATGTCAATACCGACAACAATGAAATTTATAGTAAGAGGAAAATCCGTCGACTTTCTATTCAAAATCGTGAGGGTTCAAGTCAAGTCCCTCTATCCCCAATAAAAAGCCCATTTTACTTCCTAACTATACTATACTATTGTACCAACCTCTATTTTTCATTAATGGTTCAAACAAGATTCACTATCTTTCTTATTCTACTCTTTCACAAACGGATCCGAACTTACTTCTTTGGATCTTATCCCATTCATACAAATGAACATATTATAGTATAGTATAGGCAAGTAATCCCTATTATTAAGTAAGTCATTATCATTATCCTGACATTTACTAAGTCCAATTTTAGAATACTTTTTTCTTTTTTAGTCCCACATAGATACAAGTACGTACTCTACTAGGATGATGCACAAGAAATGGTCAGGATAGCTCAGTTGGTAGAGCAGAGGACTGAAAATCCTCGTGTCACCAGTTCAAATCTGGTTCCTGGCACAGAAAAAAGGATCTACCGAATAGGTATTGATACAAATTACTCGAGATGGATTGGGATACATATTCTAGAATAATATAGAAGGAGTATTATTTTTTAATCTAAATCTAAATCTAAGTAGATAAATCTCTAAATAGAGACACTTCTTTTTCTTTAGGGTCAAAATCTCGGGTTATTTTCTTTTAATAGAGTTGTATCTCTCTGACCAATTACAAGGATAGAGGTGGGGATACCACAATCGGGTAGATACAACTAAACTCATGGAAAATCCCAATAAATCCATAAATAGAACAACTGAAAAGATACAAAACATGGCAAACACTCCATACTCCTCATGGTCGGATTATTCTTCAAGGTCGGACTTACCCAAAACTACAGCAATATCAAACATATGTTGCAAACTGATGAAGAGAGCATTCTTAACAGCTTTGCTAAAATCAACATGTATAAGCAATCTTTACTTGCTAAGAAGCTGTGCGATAGAGTTTTCCATAATGAATATAAAGTATTACCACAAATGGAATACACCAATGAGACTGCTTTCAGTTACTATACTATATAGATAGACCTATATGGAGTCTCGAATGTATATGATTTGATAGAAGAGTTTCATGAATTGCCTCATGTTTTAACATGCTGCGGTCAAACCCTTATTTACGACGGTGAGATATTATCTCAAAAAAATACAAACATTCGTTTAGTAGCTAAAAATGCATGGGAGAGGTTAGGAGATCTTAGAGACGATCCAATAAGAGATCCTGTTATTGATACTATATATGAAGGGGCAGACTATCCCCATAATGAGTTTTTATCACGAAAACTGAAGTGGGCCGAGGATTGAAAGGTATTTTGTTGGATACAATACAGTATTTTCTAGTGCTATAACGCAAGTTAGAACTTGCACTTTTAACAAATCAAACAATAAGTTTGTCTGGGGTATGTTTAATATCCTTGTATTAATGGGGATAGGAGTTGTAGTTTGGTACAGGTATGTTCAGTGTGATAACCCTTTTATTATCCCCCAAGAAATAGCTCACCCATTGGCAAATTTGAATGCTTTTAAGAACCCAGAAGCCGTTATTAATGGTTACAAGAGGGTGACTTTCTTGATCAATAAAGACATAGTGAATACTGTTCTTATCTTAGTACATTTATGAATGATCCAACCTTTCCTTTACGGAGGTTTTTAACGTTAACCAAGCCGAGAACATGGATAATAATGTTGCTATGAAGCGAGTGTCGGCACTGCCATCATGGTAGCAAGCTTTATAGCTACCAATGCGTTGGTTTTACCAACCCCATAAGATGTTTGGTAGAATACAATAATGATTATTCATATAGGGTTCCATGCAGATTCAACAATGACTGTTTCCCTTATTCTTTTACAGTAAGAATTTAGAAGAGGATTTACAAGCGTATTCTAATAAATTGAGCACACATTTCGTTGAACGGTTGGTTTCCTGTATAGTGAGTTCGAGTCTAGGTTACTGTACCTAAGATGGATTATATAGCCTAAGTCGGGGAACAGCTGAGTAGATATTAGCTTTAACCATAGCATCCTTGTGCATCAAATGGGTAGCAGTTTCATACTGTGACCCTTTATAGCTATAAATTCGTAGTGGTAGGCCGCGGGCTTTCCTGTTAATCAACCCCCGAACTAGGTGTGTTATCGAAAAGTAATCTCTGTCTGGGTTAGACCCTTTTGGAGTAAGAGAATGTATAGTCGAGGAAGACAAAACAGAAGTGGTGAAAGCTGACAAACTAAAACCGTTAAATAGTTTACTTCTTTTATTAAGGAAAGACGATGTCAACTGTTAGCTATGAATGTTTAAGGCAATCAGGTTGAAGGGATAAATGTTCAACCTCAGGTAATACTTTCTGTGGAAAGCAGTTGAGATTGTGATAAAGGTTGAGTAGTCATTGGTTGGAGGGATTCCAGTCTTTTAAGGATAAAGAATTCAGCTATTTCATTTCTAGGAGGCATTTCTATTTAGATTTCAAATAAAACCCTAACCTAAAGGCAGACTAAGACTAAATACTCCCCTCCCACCATTAAGTGAGATATTTGCCAACCCATTCTTTATTAATCCCCGCCGCCCCCCTTGTCCTGTCCTGGGGGCTCCCCGGCCGGGGAGGCAAAGGGGATTGCTATCGTCACCCTTTCTCCCGGAAAAGAGAAAAAGTGACTAACTTTTTTTCTTTTCGGTTGGTTGGTCC
>Ga0207649_10000351_pt1 | contig 34859 bp, 39 predicted proteins | sample KBSC43metaG_FD_184317 | JGI IMG/M metagenome (GOLD analysis project Ga0207649, IMG submission 184317) | Corn rhizosphere microbial communities from Kellogg Biological Station, Michigan, USA - KBS C4-3 metaG (SPAdes) (version 2) | ecosystem: Host-associated > Plants > Roots > Rhizosphere > Soil ... | reverse complement strand
GCCCGAGCTCAAGGGCAAGCTCGACGGCTCGGCGATCCGCGTACCCGTTCCCGACGTGTCGCTGATCGACCTGACCTTCACGCCGAAGCGCGACGTGACCAAGGAAGAGATCAACGCCGCGCTGAAGGCCGCGTCGCAAGGCAAGCTCAAGGGCGTGCTCGATTACACCGATGAGCCGCTCGTCTCGATCGACCTGATGGGCTCGCCCGCTTCGTCGACCGTCGACAGCCTCGAAACCGCGGTGCTCGAAGGCAAGCTGGTTCGCGTCCTCAGCTGGTACGACAATGAATGGGGCTTCTCGAACCGCATGGTCGACACCGCCAAGGCAATGGCGGCGTTGATCTGATGTTTATTCCCCTCCCGCTTGCGGGAGGGGCTAGGGGAGGGCTTGTTCCTTCCTCGCGACACGCCCTCCCCCGACCCCTCCCGCAAGCGGGAGGGGAGATTTGGTGACAGGAACTCGGACATGGCGCGCAACTTCAAAACGCTCGATGACATGGGCGACATCGCGGGCAAGCGGGTGCTGGTCCGCGAGGATCTCAACGTGCCGATGGCCGATGGCCAGGTCACTGACGACACCCGGCTACGCGCCGCGGTGCCGACTGTTGCCGAACTCGCCGACAAGGGCGCCAAGGTCCTGATCCTCGCGCATTTCGGGCGACCCAAGGGCCAGCGCAATCCCGAGATGAGCCTGGCGCTCGTCACTCGCCCTTTCGAACACGTGCTCGGGCGCCCGGTGCGCTTCATCGACGACGAGGGAGCGGCCGAGGCGATCGCGACGCTCAAGGACGGCGACGTTGCGATCCTGGAAAATACGCGCTTCGATCCGGGCGAGGAAAAGAATGCGCCCGAGACGATCGAGCGGCTGGCCGCGCTCGGCGACCTCTATGTCAACGATGCCTTCTCGGCCGCGCACCGTGCACACGCCTCGACCGAAGGGCTGGCGCACCGGCTGCCGTCCTTCGCCGGGCGCCAGATGGAAGCCGAGCTCGACGCGCTCGACAAGGCGCTGGGCAATCCCGAGCACCCGGTCGCGGCGGTGGTCGGCGGCGCCAAGGTGTCGAGCAAGCTCGACGTGCTCAAGCATCTCGTCACCAAGGTCGATCACCTGATCATCGGTGGCGGCATGGCCAATACGTTTCTCGCCGCGCGCGGTGTCGACGTCGGCAAGAGCCTGGCCGAGCATGATTTGACCGGCACCGCTGAAGAGATTTTCGACGCCGCCGAAGCGGCCGGCTGCACGATCCATCTGCCCTATGACGTGGTCGTCGCGAAGGAGTTCAGGCCGAACCCCGAAACGCGCACGGTCAATGTTCATGAGGTTCAGCCCGACGAGATGATCCTCGACATCGGCCCGGCCGCGACCGAGGCGCTGGGCGATGTGCTCAAGAACTGCCGCACTTTGGTGTGGAACGGCCCGCTTGGCGCGTTCGAAACGCCACCGTTCGATGTCGCGACGATGAGCCTGGCCAGGACGGTCGCGGCGCTGACCCGCGAAGGCTCGCTGGTATCGGTGGCGGGCGGCGGCGATACCGTCGCCGCGCTCAACCAGGCAGGCGTCGCTGGCGACATGACGTTCGTGTCGACCGCGGGCGGGGCCTTCCTGGAATGGATGGAAGGCAAGGAACTTCCGGGGGTTAAGGCGTTAAGTTCTTAACGCTCCGCAAGTAGCGGTTTGACGACGGCGTCGAGGCTCCGCGCGGTAAAAGCCTCGGCTTTCGCGTAGCGAACGCGGCCGTGGCGATCGATCACATAGCTCATCGGCACCGCAGAGACCGCGATGTCGGCCCCTCCGACCCAGGCCGCCTGGGGGTAGGGGATCGAGGTGGCCGTCGCCTGACCCTTGCCGTTGGCACCGGGGTCGACGGAAATGCCGATGACGACCAAACCCTGCGACAGGTGCTGGCGATAATAGCGGGCGAGGAGAGGGATCTCGGCGCGGCAAGGCACGCACCAGCTCGCCCAGTAATTGATCACCACCACGCGACCGCGGAGATCGCCGAGCGTGATGCGCTGCCCGCCGGTAAGCGTCATCGCGCCGGGCAAGCCGGGTGCCCCGGCGACCGCAGGCGTCGCCAGCGCGGCGGCGGCGAGGAGCGTGGCGATATGCCGGAACAGGCGCATGTCAGGTAGCGGGCGCGGGCTCGCGCAGCAGCGGCACGAGGAGCTGGTTCAGCATGTCGAGATCGAACGCGCCGGCCTTGGCGTAGCGCACGCGGCCATCGCGCCCGATCACGATATTGGTCGGCACGCCGTTGCCGATCACGTCATACGGCCCCTTCACCTTGCGGACCGGCTGGATATGCATAACCGAGAACAGCTGCTTCAGCTTGTAGGCGGGAAGCGAATCCTCGGTCGTCACCGCGAATACGCGGAGCCCCGCTTCCTTGCGCTGATTGTAATAAGCGTCGAGCGTCGGCAATTCGGCGCGGCACGGCACACACCAGGTCGCCCAGAAGTTGAGCACGACGACCTTGCCGCGCAGTTCGTCGCGCGTGACCTTGGTCCCGTCGATCAAGGTCAGCGTGAAATCGGGCGCGGGATCACCGACCTTCATTTTCTCGCCCGCTGCAACCGGCATGCCGATTGCCACGGTGGCGAGCGCCGCTGCCGCGACCATCATCCTGGCTGTGCTTGCGATCCGGCCCATGATTGCCCCCTTATCGACCTGATATCAGCGTGAGCGCGCCGCCGCAGCAGGTCAATCGGGCGAAAGCTCCAAAAAGGAGACATTGTCGGGCGCTTCGGCGCGACATTGGACGGGCGAAAAGGATATAACCGGTTACAACGATCATCGGCCCATTGCAGACCCGCCGGGCGCTGTCTAACAGCCGCCACACATACGTATGCACAGACGGGAAACGACCATGCAAACCGCCGAAATGACCGCCAAGATCGCCGCCGGACACGGCTTCATCGCCGCGCTCGACCAGAGCGGGGGATCAACGCCAAAGGCGCTCAAGGGCTATGGCATCGAGGAAGGCGCGTGGTCGAGCGATGAAGAGATGTTCGACCTGATCCACCAGATGCGCGTGCGGATCATCACCGCGCCGGCCTTCGCCAGCGGCAAGGTGATCGCCGCGATCTTGTTCGAACGCACGATGGATGGCCAGGCGAACGGCCAGCCGGTGCCCCAGGCGCTCCACGATATTGGCGTCGTCCCGTTCATCAAGATCGACAAGGGATTGGAGCCCGAGGCCAATGGCGTTCAGCTGATGAAGCCGATGCCCGGCCTCGACGCTCTGCTCGATCGCGCGCGCGGGCTCGGCATGTTCGGGACCAAGGAGCGGTCGGTCGTCAATCTCGCCAATCGCGAAGGCATCGCCGCGATCGTCGCGCAACAGTTCGAGGTGGCGCGGCAAGTGCTGAGCCATGGCCTGATGCCGATCATCGAGCCCGAGGTTAACATCAAGAGCCCGGAGCGGGCCGAGGCCGATGCGATCCTGCTCGACGAGATCCTCAAGGCGCTCGACGCGATGCCGGGCGACGACAAGGTGATGCTCAAACTGTCGCTGCCGGCCGAGCCGGGGCTGTTCCTGCCGTTGGTCGAGCATCCGCGAGTGCTTCACGTCGTCGCGCTTTCCGGCGGGTACAGCCGGACCGACGCCTGCGCCGAACTGGCCAAGAACCAGGGGATCATCGCCAGCTTCAGCCGCGCGCTGCTCGAAGATTTGCGCCACCAGATGAGCGACGAGGAATTCGACCGCGCGCTGGGCGAGGCGATCGACGAGATTTACGACGCGTCGGTCGATAAAGTCCCGGCCTAATCGCCTTCGCCGAGGATCTCTGCGAGACGATCGAGGCGTTTTTCCAGCATCGATCGCCGGTCGCGCGCCCAGCGTTCGACCGGTGTCAGGCCATCGGGCACGAGTGACGCCGTCCGCACGCGCCCGACCTTTTCGGTGCGCACCACGCCGCATTGCTCGAGCACCTGCAGATGCTGGGCGATCGCGGTTACCGTGACACCCAGCGGCTCGGCGAGCCGCGAGACCGATGCCGGCCCTTCTGCCAGGCGATCGACGATCGCGCGGCGGGTCGGGTCCCCCAGAGCCTGGAACAATCGGTCGAGATCGGGTGTCACCCGCTCAGCCTTCGATCACCTCGCCCAATTTGTCGAGCAGCACCCGCCAGCCATGCTCGCGCATCACCGGCCCGTCGGCATTTTCGAAGAAGGCGACCTGATTGGTGCAGAGCAAGTCGGTGCCGTCGCCATTGGGGATGAGCTCGAACGTCGTCAGCGACACCGACATCGGTGCGCCGCCGATCGCCATCATGCCGGTGGTGACGATCCGGCTGCCGGGGACAATCGCCTGGAAAATGCTGTCGTCGGTCAGCGACACGCCGGGAAAGGGGCTGGCGTCGCCAAATCTGTAGCCCAGATGCTGGGCTCCGCCTGGGCGGAAGTCGCTCTCGAATGCGACGAGTTCGGTTTGATCGTTCGCTGCATACCAGCGACGCTTGATGGCGGGGTCGCTGAGCGCTTCGAACACCTCGGCCGGCTCCGCCTTGTAGCTGCGCTCGATGGTGAAGGTGGCGTGGGTGACATGTCCATCCGGCATAAGTTACTCCTATAGTGAAGTGGGGGCTTCAATATTTCTGTATCGATAATTAGTCAAGTCATGACTTCACTGTCGTCGTATTGACGCTGCCGGGTGGAGGAGGAAAAGGGCGCTGCGAGGCACGCGCCGCCTCAGTCGGGAGGATTGTCATGGTCGAGCGAGTCGGAGAGCAGAATCCGGGCTGGAGCGCCGTTGACGCCTTTATTGCGGATCGCCTGCTCGGCGACGATTCCACGCTTTCGGCTACGCTCGCCGCCAACGCTGCCGGCGGGTTGCCGGATATCGACGTGTCGCCCGCGCAGGGTCGGATGCTCCATCTGTTCGCGCGGATGGCGGGCGCACGGCGCATCCTCGAAATCGGGACGCTCGGCGGTTATTCGACAATCGAACTGGCCCGCGCGCTGCCCGCGGATGGCAAGCTGATCTCGCTCGAGATCGATCCGCATCACGCGGACGTCGCGCGCAGCAATGTTGCGAATGCCGGGCTGGGTGGCCGCGTCGATATCCGTACCGGTCCGGCGCTCGACTCGCTTCAGGCGATGATCGCGGCCAAAGAAGGCCCGTTCGATCTCGTGTTCATCGATGCCGATAAGCAGAATAACCCGGCCTATGTTCGCGCCGCGCTCGCGATGTCACGGCCGGGCACCACGATCGTCGTCGACAACGTGATCCGCGAGGGCGGGGTGCTCGACGCGGCGAGCGGCGACGAGCGGATCCGCGGGACGCGAGAACTGTTCGATGCGGTGGGAGCGGAGAAGCGCCTGACCGCGACTGCGGTCCAAACGGTCGGGATCAAGAAATGGGACGGATTCCTGATCGCGGTTGTCGATTGATTTGCCTAAATCCCTCTTCCCTGTGGGAGAAGGGGAGTGGTTGCCGGTAAAGGGCGCACGCCTTAGGGGCGAGCAATGGACACTGAAGACCCACTCGGCCCGCTCGACCCCAATTTCGCCGCATCGTTCAAGCGCGACGTACGCCGGCCGCCCTGCCAGCTCTATCTGATCTCGCCGCTCGATGTCGGCGGGGCCTTTCCGGACCGTCTGGCGCGTGCGCTCGACGCCGGGCCGGTGGCGGCGTTCCAGTTCCGGGTGAAGGACGTCGACCAGCATGAGGCCGCCCGGCTGGCCGAGCCGCTCCAGCGTATTTGCGCCGATCGCGAGATCGCGTTCATCGTCAACGACAGCATCTCGCTGGCGAAAAGGCTCGGCGCCGATGGCGTCCATCTCGGCCAGGAAGACGGCGACCCGCGCGAGGCGCGGTCGGTGCTCGGTCCCGATGTCCAGATCGGCGTCACGTGCCATGACAGCCGCCATCTGGCGATGGAAGCGGGAGATGCGGGCGCGGATTATGTCGCGTTCGGTGCCTTCTATCCGACCACGACCAAGGAGGTGAAGCACCGGCCCGAACCCGTGATCCTCAGCTGGTGGTCGGCCCTGTTCGAACTGCCCTGCGTCGCGATCGGTGGGATCACGCCCGCCAACGCCGCGCCGCTGATTGCGGCGGGCGCCGATTTCCTCGCGGTATCGAGCGCCGTGTGGGGCGGCGACGAGGCGGAAGCGGTGCGCGCGTTCGGCGCGGTGCTTGCCGGATCGGGGTCGGCTGGCTAAAGGCGCGGTTTCGCTCTTTCCAGCAGGTACATCGTCATGAAGATCAGCGGCGTGGACATTCGTCCCGGCAATATCATCGAATATGAAGGCGGCATCTGGCGCGCCGTCAAGATTCAGCACACCCAGCCGGGCAAGGGCGGCGCCTATATGCAGGTCGAGCTGAAGAACCTGCGCGACGGCCGCAAGAACAATGTCCGCTTCCGCTCGGCCGAGACGGTGGAGCGCGTCCGCCTCGACACCAAGGATTTCCAGTTCCTGTTCGCCGACGGCGATACGCTGACATTCATGGACAAGGAAACCTACGAGCAGACCACCTTGCCGCGCGACCTGCTGGGCGACGCCGCGGCGTTCCTGCAGGACGGCATGGACGTGGTGATGGAGCTTTACGACGAAGATCCGATCAGCGTGCAATTGCCCGACACGATCGAGGCGACGATCGTCGAGGCCGACGCGGTGGTGAAGGGCCAGACCGCATCGTCGAGCTACAAGCCGGCGATCCTCGACAATGGCGTCCGCATCATGGTCCCGCCGCATATCGCCGCGGGCACGCGGATCGTTGTCGACGTGTACGAGCAGACCTACGTGCGTAGGGCGGACTGATATTCCCCTCCCATTCATGGGAGGGGCTAGGAGAGGGCGTGTCACCGGGCCGCACGTTCTTTCCTCCGCGACAAAATGACAGGCCCTCCCCCGACCCCTCCCGCCAGCGGGAGGGGGGAGTTTGTTTGATGCCCAGCCATTCCGGCATTTTCACCGTCATCGAGCGCGCCGCGCGCAAGGCGGCGCCGCGCCTGCGCCGCGATTTCAATGAGGTTCAGCACCTCCAGGTCAGCCGCAAAGGCCCGGCCGATTTCGTGTCGATGGCCGACAAGCGCGCCGAGGAGACATTGGTCGAGGAGCTGCGCAGGGCGCGGCCGGACTGGTCGATCCTGGCCGAGGAAGGCGGCGAGATTGCCGGCGATCCGAACAAGCCGCGCTTCATCATCGATCCGCTCGACGGCACCACGAACTTCCTTCACGGCATCCCGCATTTCGCGATCTCGATCGCGGTCGAGGAGCCGATGGCGAATGGCAAGCGCGAGATCACGACCGCTCTGGTCTATCAGCCACTGACCGATGAGAGCTTCTGGGCGGAAAAGGGCAAAGGCGCCTGGTTGCAGGACGCGCGGCTGCGCGTGTCGTCGCGCCGTGACCTTGCCGACGCGCTGATCGCGACCGGAATCCCGTTCCTTGGCCATGGCAATTTCGCACAGTGGAGCCGCATTTTCGGTGCGGTCGCGCCCGAAGTCGCCGGTATTCGCCGGCTCGGCTCGGCCGCGCTCGATCTCGCCTGGGTCGCGGCGGGGCGGTTCGACGGATTCTGGGAATCCGACCTGCAGCCCTGGGACGTCGCGGCGGGCATGTTGCTGGTCAAGGAAGCGGGCGGCTTCGTCACCGATTTCCGCGGCGGCGACCGTACGATGGAGCGCAACGAGTTCCTGGCCGGCAACGATGTGCTTCATTCGAAGCTGCACAAGCTGATCGCGAGCGCGTTGCGCTGATCCCCTTGTCCATAAGGATCGTTTCCATAAGGATCGTTTCCGTTCCATTATGAGTATCTCGGGAAATTACATAACCCGGTCTTAACGAGGGTGACGCTATGCGGGCGCATGGTTTCGACGCCCTCTTCGATCTCCCGGGACGACGCGTTCCTGAAGACGCGGATCGAGGCGATCTATTCGATCGCGGTGGCGATGATCGGCATGGACCTGCTCGGCTCGGCGATGATGGCCAGCCTTTTCTGGCAACAGGGCAACACGATTTGGCTGCTGATCTGGGTGTTTGCCAGCATGATCGTCATCGGGGCGAGGACCGTCGCGACCATGGCGTACAAATCGGGCCGTTTTGCCGGTATTCCCGGTCGACGCTGGGCGGGGTCGCTCACCGTGTTCTCCGCGGCATCGGGCGTGTTATGGGGTGGCGCGCTGGGGCTGATCGTCGCCACGGGCTCAGACAATGAGGTAATGTTCGCGGTCTGCGTCGCGCTGAGCGGCTTGACGCTGTCGATCGCGCATGTCGCTTATTGGCCGATGTACGCGGCGTTCGAGCTGCCGGTGATGGTCGCGGCGGCGCTTGGGTTCTTCGTTAGCGATCGCCCTGGCCACTGGTCGTTGGCAGGTGCCGCGACGGTAATGACGGTCGTGCTGTTGGGCGTCAGCCGCCGGCTCGCGGGACAGGTTCTCCACGCGCATCGGCTGGCGGCTGCCAATCAGGCGCTGGTCGAATCGCTCGGCGCGCGCGGCAAGGCGCTCGAACAAGCGTGCGACGCGCTCGAACGCGTCAGCCGTACCGATCCGCTGACCGGGCTGGCCAATCGCCGCCAGCGCGATAGCCGGCTGGCCGACGAATGGGAGCGGGGGCTGCGGTCCGGCGGCCCGCTCGCGGTCGTCGCAATCGACGTCGATCACTTCAAGCGGTTCAACGACAGCCACGGCCATAGCGAAGGCGACCGCTGTCTGAAGGCGGTTGCGGAGATGCTCCAGGCGGGCATTCGCGGACCGATCGATCTCGCGGCGCGTCATGGCGGTGAGGAATTCATGCTGATCCTGCCGGGCGTCGACCAGGCGGGCGCCGCGTCGATCGCCGAACGCGTCCGCGTGATGGTCGCGACGTGCAGCAACGACGCCGGCTACGCGCTCCCCGAAAAGGTCACGATCAGCCTGGGCGTGGCGGCGATCCGTCCGGCACCCGGCCGCTCTGTCCACGAATTGACCATTGCCGCCGACGCCGCGCTGTATCGTGCGAAAATGGCGGGACGAAATCGTTACGAGCTCGCCGCCGCCGACAGCGTCGCCGCCGCGGCCTGAGAGTTTTTGCCAGCGGCGCCGCATCCGTTTCAGCATAGCTGAGACAGACTCGGATAATTGCGAATCATTCTCACGGGTTCGAGGCCTTGCCCGACTCCGGGTGCCGTCCTAGAGACGCCGCAACACTTCGCACCTGCGAGAGACAATAGTGGTCGACCTGTCACAATATCTGCCGATCCTGCTGTTCCTCGGCGTCGCGATCGCGCTGTCCAGCGCGTTCGTGTTCCTGCCGATGATCGCGGCCCGCTTTACCGGCGCGTACAAGCCGAATCCGGAGAAGCTCAGCGAGTATGAATGCGGCTTCCCCGCGTTCGAGGACCCCCGCAGCCAGTTCGACGTTCGGTTCTACCTCGTCGCCATCCTGTTCATCGTGTTCGATCTGGAAGCGGCGTTCATCTATCCCTGGGCGGTCAGCGTGTTCTCGCTCGGCTGGACCGCGTGGATCAGCATGATGATCTTCATCGCCGAACTCGCGCTTGGCCTTGTCTATGCCTGGAAGAAGGGAGCGTTGGATTGGGAATGACCCCTTCGATTATCGGACATTCCGGCCCGGTCGAGCTGCCGATGAGCACCAGCGGTCAGGCGGTCATTCCGCCCGACCAGGGTTTCTTCGACGGCCTGAATGGCGAGCTGCAGGACAAGGGCTTCCTCGTCGTCGGCGCCGAAGAACTGTTTCAGTGGGCGCGTACCGGCAGCCTGTGGTGGATGACCTTCGGCCTGGCGTGCTGCGCGGTCGAGATGATTCACGTCAACATGCCGCGCTACGACCTCGAACGCTTCGGTGCCGCGCCGCGCGCCAGCCCGCGTCAGTCGGACGTGATGATCGTCGCCGGCACGCTGTGCAACAAGATGGCCCCGGCGCTGCGCAAGGTCTACGACCAGATGTCGGAGCCCAAATACGTCATCTCGATGGGCTCGTGCGCCAATGGCGGCGGCTATTATCACTATAGCTACAGTGTCGTGCGTGGCTGCGACCGCATCGTGCCGGTCGACATCTACGTGCCGGGCTGCCCGCCGACCGCCGAGGCCTTGCTCTACGGCATCATGCAGCTGCAGCGGAAGATCCGCCGCGCGGGGACGATCGAGCGGTGATGGTGACTTGGCTTTATCGAACGTTGCGCGTGCCGGCGCTCTTGGCTTTTGCCGGCATCTCGGCTGGAGCTCTGGCAGCTGACAACGGCGGCTGGACGCCCGTGGTGTCGCCCGACGCGTTCTACTCCGTGGAAACGCCTTGCAATACGACCGAAATCGCGACCGGAAACGGCTTACCGGAAAACCCTGAGTGGGAACTCAAGCCGCAGACGCGGGTGCTGTGCCGCACTGGGCATTATTTTTTCGTGGCGGGCGAGGTCGAGGTGCAAACCGTGCCCGATAACGTGAAGACCCTCTTCGATTGGCTCGAGGCAGGTGTCAGGAACGACAAGACGGCTGAAGGATCGCCGTCGACGACAACGATCGGCGGTCGACGTGTCTTCATCAATCGGCAGGAGGATTCTGCACGGCTTGCGCAAGTCGGATTCGTCGAGATCAACAAGACCAAGGTTGTCATGCTGATAGGCGGGTCGGATGGCGAAAGCGGCAGCCCGACGATGCAGGATCAGCGCGCAGCCGTCGATCGCTTCTATACGTCGATCAAGGTGACCGGCAAATGATCGCGCTTCATTCTGCGCCCAAATTCAGGTCCAACGGGGGCGTGATCGAGAGCGTCGAGAAAACGCTGGGCGGTCGCGTGCTGTCGAGCCTCGAAGCCGCATACGAAGTATCGTTCACCGTCGACCGCGACAGCCTGGTCGAAACGATGACCTTGCTGCGCGATACGCCTGGCCTCGAATATCAGCAGCTGATGGAGATCGCCGGGGTCGACTATCCCGAGCGGCCTGACCGTTTCGAAGTGGTCTATTGCCTGCTCTCGCTGACCCGCAACCACCGCATCCGCGTCCATGTCCAGACCGACGAAGTGAAGCCGGTGCCGTCGGTGACGGGGATCTGGCCGGTCGCCGGCTGGCTCGAGCGCGAAGTGTACGACATGTACGGCGTGCTGTTCGACGGCAATCCGGACCTGCGCCGCATTCTGACCGATTACGGCTTTGTCGGCCATCCGCAGCGCAAGGACTTTCCGCTGACCGGCTATGTCGAGCTGCGCTATTCAGAAGAGTCCAAGCGCGTCGTCTATGAGCCGGTCAAGCTGGCGCAGGATTTCCGCACATTCGACTTCATGAGCCCGTGGGAAGGCGCCGAATATATCCTGCCGGGTGACGAGAAAGCGGCTGCCGCGCCTCCTGCGCCACCGCCGCCGCCCCCACCAGCGCCAGCGCCGGTGACGCCCAAGGCGACCGAAACGCCCGCCGACACCGGAGCGGGTAAGGCCGAGCCCGACGCCAAGCCCAAGCCCGCGCGCAAGCCGCGCACCAAGGCTGCTGACGTCGCGGCAGCGCCGGCAGCCGCCACGGCACCGACCACTCGCAAGGTTGCCGCCAAGCCGCGCGTAAAGCCGGATGCGCCGACCGCCGATGCGCCGGCCAAGCCGAGCCGCGCCAAGAAGAAGAATCCCGATGCGTAACACTCTTCACGCTTCCCCGGCGAAGGCCGGGGTCCATTTGCCACCGGCTCGATGCTGGGCCCCGGCCTTCGCCGGGGAGGCGTTTGTTGTGAGCGCGGAGATGGCTCATGGTTGACCAACTCGACAAAATGCTGGGCGTGACCGACGCCGAAGACCCGACGGTCGGTGACGTCACGATCCAGAATTACACGATCAATTTCGGGCCGCAGCATCCGGCGGCGCACGGCGTGCTGCGCCTGGTGATGGAGCTCGATGGCGAGATCATCGAGCGCGTCGATCCGCATATCGGGCTGCTCCATCGCGGCACCGAAAAGCTGATCGAGTACAAGACCTACGCCCAGGCCTTACCCTATTTCGACCGGCTCGATTATTGCTCGCCGCTCTGCATGGAGCACAGCTTCGTGCTCGCGGCGGAAAAGCTGCTCGACTTGGAAGTGCCGATCCGCGCGCAGTATCTGCGCGTGTTCTTCGCTGAACTGACGCGCATTTCCAATCACATGCTCAACCTCGGGTCGCATGTGATGGACGTTGGCGCGATGACGCCGAACCTGTGGCTGTTCGAGATTCGCGAGGATTGCCTCAACTTCTTCGAGCGTGCCTCGGGCGCGCGGATGCATTCCAATTATTTCCGCGTCGGTGGCGTCCATCAGGACGTGCCGCTCAAGCTGTTGACCGACATCGCCGACTGGCTCGACACGCGCCTGCCGCGGCTGTTCGAGGACGCGATCAGCCTGGTCGCCGACAACCGCATCTTCAAGCAGCGCAATGTGGATATCGCGGTGGTCAGCCGCGAGGATGCGGTGCGCTGGGGCTTCTCCGGCCCGATGATCCGCGGATCGGGCATTCCCTGGGATTTGCGCAAGTCGCAGCCCTATGACGCCTATGCCAAAATGGACTTCGACGTTCCCGTCGGCACGCGCGGCGATTGCTACGACCGCTTCATGGTGCGTGTCGAGGAGGTCCGCCAGTCGGCGCGGATCATGAAGCAGTGCCTCAATGAGATGCCGAACGGCCCGATCGCCAGCGACGACCGCAAGGTTGTGCCGCCCAAGCGCGCCGAGATGAAGCAGTCGATGGAAGCGTTGATCCATCACTTCAAGCTGTTCACCGAAGGCTTCCACGTCCCGGCAGGCGACGTCTATGTCGCGACCGAGAGCCCCAAGGGCGAGTTCGGCGTGTATCTGGTCGCCGACGGATCGAACAAGCCGTACCGCTGTAAGATTCGCCCGACCGCGTTCAGCCATCTCCAGGCGATGGACTTCATGTCGAAGGGCCACATGCTCGCCGACACCACCGCGATTCTGGGCGCGCTCGACATCGTGTTCGGGGAGTGCGACCGGTGAGTTCGCGTGAACGCTTCTATTGGCAGCTGTCTAGGCTCGTTTCGATAGCCGTCGTGATGAGCATCATTGTCGGAATTTGGGTTCACGCCGCATGGGTAATGACACCTTGGACGTTGCTGGCGTTCGTGATTGTAGGTGGCTGGGGCGCTTGGGCTAGCATCGTGTTGAAGTTCAATCGGATCGATAAGCGCAGGGCGGCGCGTACACATGGCTGAAGCACCCCAAATCCCAGACGAAGCCGAGACCCGCGCACGCTGGGGCGATTTCGCGTGGACGGCCGAAAACGCCGCCAAGGCGAAGGAAATCATCGGCCGCTATCCGCCGGGTCGCGCGCAATCGGCGTCGCTGCCGCTGCTCGATCTCGCCCAGCGCCAGGTCGGCGCGGATACCGAAACCCAGGGCTGGCTGCCGGTCCCAGTGATCGAGTTCGTCGCCAAGCAGATCGGCGTGCCATACATGCGCGTGTACGAGGTCGCGACCTTCTACACGATGTTCAACATGGCGCCGGTCGGCCGCTATCACGTCCAGGTCTGCGGCACGACGCCGTGCATGCTGGCGGGGTCGGACGAGGTGCTCAAGGCGTGCAAGGCAAAGGGCCTGGCCAAGGGCCACACTACCGCCGACGGCCTGTTCACCTTGACCGAGGTCGAGTGCCTGGGCGTCTGCGCCAACGCGCCGATGGTGCAGGTCAACGACGACAATTACGAAGACCTCGACTACGACCGCACGATCGCGGTGCTCGAGGCGCTGGCCAAGGGCGAACAGCCGCAGGTCGGGTCGCAGATCGGCCGCCGCGCCAGCTGCCCCGAAGGCGGCCCGACCACGCTCAAGGAAATGGTCAGCGAGAACCACGATTACCGGGAGCAATGGTAATGCGCGGCAACGTCAATCCGATCATCGCCGTCTTCGCGATCATCGGCGCGCTCGTGATCCTGGGGCTGGTGCTGCGCGTCGCGTTCGCGCTGATCGGCCTGGCGCTCGTCGTCGGCGCGGTGTTGGTGATCTTCTATTTCGTCCAGAATGCGATGGGGAAGCGATAACATGCTCGCCGACAAGGATCGCATCTTCACCAACGTCTATGGCTTTCAGCCCTGGGGGCTGAAGGCGGCGCAGGCGCGCGGCGATTGGGACAATACCAAGAAATTGCTCGAGATCGGCGCCGATACGATCATCGATCGGATCAAGGCGTCGGGTCTGCGCGGGCGCGGCGGGGCAGGGTTCCCGACCGGCACGAAATGGGGCTTCATGCCCAAGGAGCCGCGGCCCGATCGTCCCAATTTCCTGGTGATCAATGCCGACGAATCCGAGCCCGGGTCGTGCAAGGATCGCGAGATCATCCGTCACGATCCACACAAGCTGATCGAGGGCGCGCTGGTCGCTGGCTTCGCGATGCGCGCGCGCGCCGCCTACATCTACATCCGCGGCGAATATATCCGTGAGGCGGAAACGCTCTTCGCCGCCGTCGCCGAGGCCTATGACGCCGGGCTGATCGGCAAGAATGCTTGCGGCTCGGGCTATGATTTCGACGTCTTCGTCCATCGCGGCGCCGGCGCCTATATCTGCGGCGAAGAGACCGCGATGCTCGAAAGCCTGGAGGGCAAGAAGGGCCAACCGCGCCTCAAGCCGCCTTTCCCGGCGGGTGCGGGCCTCTATGGCTGCCCGACCACGGTCAACAACGTCGAATCGATCGCGGTCGCCCCGACCATCTTGCGTCGCGGGCCTGAATGGTTCGCGAGCTTCGGCGCCGAGAATAATCGCGGCACCAAGCTCTTCCAGATCAGCGGGCATGTGAACAAGCCGTGCGTGGTCGAGGAAGCCATGTCGATCCCGTTCCGCCAGCTCATCGAAGAGCATTGCGGTGGTATCCGGGGCGGCTGGGACAATCTTCTCGCGGTGATCCCCGGCGGATCGTCGGTGCCGCTGGTGCCGGCGGCGCAGATCATGGACTGCCCGATGGATTTCGACGGGCTCAAGGCGCTCGGCTCGGGCCTCGGCACCGCGGCGGTCATCGTCATGGACAAGTCGACCGACATCGTCCGCGCGATCAGCCGCCTCAGCTATTTCTACAAGCATGAGAGCTGCGGCCAGTGCACGCCGTGCCGCGAAGGCACCGGCTGGATGTGGCGCGTGATGGAACGGCTGCGCACCGGCGACGCCGATATCGGCGAGATCGACACGCTCTACAATGTCACCAAGCAGGTCGAAGGCCACACGATCTGCGCGCTGGGCGACGCTGCCGCCTGGCCGATCCAGGGCCTGATCCGCCATTTTCGCCCCGAGATCGAGCGCCGCATCGCCGAGCGTCAAGGTGGGGATCTCGCGCCGATGCAGGAGGCGGCGGAGTGATCGTATTGTTCGCCCTTATGCTTGCTCCGGCGTCCTTGTCACAAGATGACCTCGCCGTTTGCATGTGGCAAAAGATGCCGACCTCGACTGCGGCGTTCGTCGATAACACTGACGATAAATCGGACTTTACGCTTTATGTGAAGGCTACCGCGCCTTGCAAAATGCCGAAATATATTCAGCTGAATAAGCTCAAGAAAATCCTGGTTAAAACGCGACCGGCAGTTATCGCGGCCGATGTCGAGACCTCCGATAACGCCTTTGTCTGCTCGAAGGATGTTCCCGATTGCAAACCTGCGGGCGAATGAGAAACGAACATGCCTAAGCTCAAGGTAGATGGAATTGAAGTCGAAGTCCCCGCCGGTGCCACAGTGCTCCAGGCGTGCGAAGCGGCCGGCAAGGAAATCCCGCGTTTCTGTTATCACGAGCGGCTGTCGATCGCCGGCAATTGCCGGATGTGCCTGGTCGAAGTGAAGCCGGGGCCGCCCAAGCCCCAGGCGTCGTGCGCGCTGCCGGCGGCGGACAATCAGGAGATTTTCACCAACACTCCGATGGTGAAGAATGCGCGCGAAGGCGTGATGGAATTCCTGCTGATCAACCATCCGCTCGATTGCCCGATCTGCGATCAGGGCGGCGAATGCGATTTGCAGGACCAGTCGGTCGCCTATGGCCGCGGCAATTCGCGCTATACCGAGAACAAGCGTGCGGTGACCGAGAAATATATGGGTCCGATCGTCAAGACGGTCATGACCCGCTGCATCCAGTGCACGCGCTGCATCCGGTTCGCCGAGGAAGTCGCCGGGGTCGAGGAGATCGGCGCGATCTATCGCGGCGAGGACATGCAGATCACCTCCTATCTCGAACAGGCGGTGACGAGCGAATTGTCGGGCAATGTCGTCGACTTGTGTCCGGTCGGCGCGCTGACCTCCAAGCCCTATGCTTTCGAGGCGCGGCCGTGGGAGCTCAAGAAGACGCTGGCGATCGACGTAATGGACGCGGTCGGCACCAACATCCGCCTCGACAGCCGCGGCCGCCAGGTGTTGCGCGCGCTGCCGCGCGTCAATGACGACGTCAACGAGGAATGGGCGACCGACAAGACACGCCATGCGGTCGACGGCCTGGTCCGCCAGCGCCTCGACAAGCCCTATGTCCGCAAGCAGGGCAAATTGGTCGCGGCGGCCTGGGACGAAGCGTTCGCGGCGATCGCGGCTGTGAAGGCTGGGAGCAGCGTCGCGGCGATCGCCGGTGACCTGGTCGATTGCGAGACGATGTTCGCCGCCAAGGCGCTGGTCAAGGCGATGGGCGGTTCGCTGCTCGAAGGCCGCCAGACCGGCATGGATTACGACGTGTCGAACCTGGCCGCGGTCAATTTCAACACGACGATCGCGGGTGCCGAGACCGCCGACGCGATCCTGCTGGTCGGCACCAATCTGCGCTGGGAAGCGCCGCTGGTGAACACGCGCATCCGGAAAGCGATCAAGAAGGGCGCCAAGGTCTTCGCGATCGGGCCCGAGACCGACCTGACCTACAAGGTCGAATGGCTCGGCAACGATCTGTCGCTGCTCGGCAAACTGCCCAAGGCGGCGGCGGACGCGTTCAAGAACGCTCAGCGCCCGATGATCATCGTCGGCGGCGCCGCGCTTAAGAATGGGCAGGGAGCCGCGCTGGCACTCGCCAAGACGCTTGGCGTGGTGAAGGACGGTTGGAACGGCTTCAACGTCTTGCACTTCTCCGCTGCTCGGATGGGCGGGCTGATGCTCGGCTACGCGCAAAAGGGCGGGATCGCCGATATTGTCGCCGCCGATCCGAAGCTGGTCTTCCTGCTTGGAGCCGACGAGGTTGATTTCTCGAAGCTTTCCAAGAGCTTCAAGGTCTATATCGGCCATCATGGCGACAAGGGCGCGACCGCGGCGGATGTCGTCCTGCCGGGTGCGAGCTATGCTGAAAAGGCCGGCACCTATGTCAATCTCGAGGGCCGGGTGCAGCGCGGCGAGCGCGCGGTGTTCCCGCCGGGTGATGCGCGCGAGGACTGGACGATCCTGCGCGCGCTGTCGGAAAAGCTCGGCCACACGCTGCCGTTCGACACTTTCGAGGAATTGCGCGCGCAAATGGCGCTCGATGTCCCCGCGCTCGGTCAGACCGGTCTCGTCAGCTTCGACTGGAACCCGCCATCGCTCGACGCCAAGGGCGCGGGTGAGGTGACCTATCCGATCAAGGACTTCTACCTGACCAACGCGATCTGCCGCGCCAGCCCGACGATGCAGCGATGCTCGTCCGAACTGCTCCACGGCCAGGCCTTTGCGGAGGCCGCGGAATGACTGCGTCGTTCGATTGGTTGATGCGCCGGATGCCCCAGATCATGGTGGTCTGCGCCGTATTGTTTTATCTCTCGAGCGTGATCAGCTCGGTTGCAGCCAATGAGGCGATCCGGTCGCTCACCGACGATTACGTGCCGTTCGTTGCCAAGCTCCGGGCCGTGGTCCTCATTTTCTTTCAACCGCTTGTCCCGGCGTTGCTGCTGGCGGCCGGCGCCGCGGCTCTGTGGCGGTTCGACCGCTGGTGGGCGGCGCGCCTTGCGGAGACGGCAGCATGACCTCCTGGTTCACTTATCTCGGCATGGACTATGGCTGGGCGTGGTTCGTCGCCACGATCATCGACATCCTGGTGATCGCGCTGCCGCTGATGCTGGCGGTAGCGATGATCATCTATGCCGATCGCAAGATCTGGGCGGCGATGGCGCTGCGCCGCGGTCCCAACGTGGTCGGTCCGCTCGGCCTGCTGCAATCGTTCGCCGACGGCCTCAAGGTCTTCCTGCAGGAAACGATCATCCCCTCGGCGGCGAACAAGGGACTGTTCCTGCTCGCGCCGATCATCACCTTCACGGTGGCGCTGATCGTCTGGGCGGTTGTGCCGTTCCAGGCGGGCGTGGTGCTCGCCAACATCAATGTCGGCCTGCTCTACGTGCTCGCCGCGTCGAGCCTCGGTGTCTACGGCATCATCATCGCCGGCTGGGCGTCGAACTCGAAATATCCGTTCTACTCGGCGCTCCGTGCCGCCGCGCAGATGGTGAGCTACGAAGTCTCGATCGGCTTCGTGCTGATCTCGGTCGTGCTGTGGGCGAACAGTTTCAACCTCACGGCGATCGTCGAGGCGCAGAAGGGCTTCGCCTGGGGCTGGGTCAACGGCAACTTCATCAACCCGCTGCTATTCCCGATGGCGGTCGTGTTCTTCATCTCGTCGCTCGCCGAAACCCAGCGCGCGCCGTTTGACCTGACTGAGGCGGAATCGGAACTCGTCGCGGGCTATCAGACCGAATATTCGTCGATGAGCTTCGCGCTCTACTGGCTCGGCGAATATGCCAACGTGATCCTGATGTGCGCGCTCAACGCGGTGCTGTTCTGGGGCGGTTACCTGCCGCCGCTCAACGTCGGCTGGATGTATGCGATACCGGGGATCCTCTGGCTGTTCGCCAAGATCCTGTTCTTCTTCTTCCTGTTCAGCTGGGTGAAGGCGACGGTGCCCAGGTACCGTTACGACCAGCTGATGCGGCTGGGCTGGAAGATTTTCCTGCCGTTGTCGCTGTTCTGGGTGTTCCTGGTGTCGGGCTATCTGATGTTGACGCGTGTGGGGATCGGGTCGTGAGTGCCCTGCTTGCCCTGGCATTAGGTGGCCTAATGCAAGCGGGAACAGCCCCGCTGTCCCCTTCGCAGCGGTTCGCGCTTGTCTGCGTGTTTCAAGAGGCAAGTTACGATGCGGTCAGTCGCGAGATTCGTCCGAACGCCAATGCTGAACAGAGATCTATTACTGTTGCTTTCGATAAAGGTGCTTCGGCGCAAATCGATCCCGCCAGCATAAGGGTCGGAGGCGATTCATCGGTGGTAGGGAAAGGCACGGCAAAGGAATTCACGTTTGCCGACGATATGACGTTTGGGGTATTTTTTACCTATTCTGATGGCTCATTGCTGGGCTTAGTCGGTTCACCGACGCCACAAAAGAACTTCCGTACGACCGTCGTCCGTAAAGCAAGTGACGGACAAACGACCTATCCCATGGCTGGTCTTTGCGGTCTGACCCGTGGAGGCGATCAAATGTCTACGGGCGAAAATACAAATAAGCTCGAAACGGAGCGCTCCAAATGAGTGTCGCCCAGATCATTAAATCGTTCACCTTGTGGGAGTTCATCAAGGCCCATGCGCTGACCTTCCGCTACATGTGGAAGCCCAAGGCGACGATCAATTATCCGTTCGAGAAGAACCCGATTTCGCCGCGCTTCCGCGGGGAGCATGCGCTGCGCCGTTATCCCAATGGCGAGGAACGCTGCATCGCGTGCAAATTGTGCGAGGCGATCTGTCCGGCGCTGGCGATCACGATCGAGGCCGAGCCGCGCGACGACGGCAGCAGGCGGACGACGCGCTACGACATCGACATGACCAAATGCATCTATTGCGGCCTGTGCCAGGAAGCCTGCCCGGTCGATGCCATCGTCGAGGGTCCGAACTTCGAATTCGCCACCGAAACGCGCGAGGAGCTGATCTACGACAAGGCCAAGCTGCTCGACAATGGCGACCGCTGGGAGCGCGCGATCGCCGCGAACCTTGCCGCCGATGCACCGTACCGTTAAGCGCGCCGCAACAGTGGGACGCACCATGATTCACCCCCTTTCGGTCATCCCAGCGGAAGCTGGGATCTCAAGCGGCTCTTGTCCCGCGCTTCTGCACGAGGCCCCAGCTTTCGCTGGGGCGACGGTGGAATAATGATCGCTGCAATCGCCTTTTACCTGTTCGCCACCGTGGTGCTGCTGTCGGGTGCGATGACGATCACGTCGCGCAACCCGGTGCATTCGGTGCTGTGGCTGATCCTCGCGTTCTTCAACGCCGCGGGCCTGATGCTGCTGTGCGGCGCCGAGTTCATCGCGATGCTGTTGGTCATCGTCTATGTCGGCGCGGTCGCGGTGCTGTTCCTGTTCGTCGTGATGATGCTCGACATCGATTTCGCGGAATTGCGCGCGGGCTTCGTGCGCTACGCGGCAATCGGCGGGCTGGTCGCGGTCGTGCTGGCGTGCGAGATCTTCATCGCGGTCGGTGCCTGGAGCGCGGGCGGCACCAAGCTCGACCAGCGCATCGCGCCCACGCCGGACAAGGTCCCCAACATCCAGGCGATCGGGAACCTGCTCTATTCGCATTATCTCTATGTCTTCGAAGGCGCCGGCCTGGTGCTGCTCGTCGCGATGATCGGCGCGATCGTGCTGACGCATCGCGCACGCGGCGGGGTCAAGGGCCAGAAGATCAGCCGCCAGGTCGCGCGCCGCCCGCAGGACGCGACGCGCAACATGCAGCCGCCGGTCGGCCAGGGGGTGGAATTGTGATCGGCCTCACGCATTATCTGGTCGTGGCCGCCATCCTGTTCGGGATGGGCGTGCTCGGCCTGATCGCCAACCGCAAGAATCTGATCATCATGCTGATGTCGATCGAGCTGATCCTGCTCGCGGTGAATCTCAACTTCGTCGCTTTCTCGGCCTATCTGCACGATCTGGTCGGTCAGGTGTTCGCGATGTTCGTGCTGACCGTTGCCGCCGGCGAGGCGGCGATCGGGCTTGCCATTCTGGTGATCTATTTCCGCGGGCGCGGGACCATTGCGGTCGACGATGCCAACCGGATGAAGGGGTGATGGTGGTCTATTCCGTCATGCCAGCGAAAGCTGGCATCTCCTTGTTGTCTGGCATGCTCTTGCCGCTTGAGACCCCAGCTTTCGCTGGGGTGACGGGTGTAGCATCATGATCCAGCTCATCGTTTTCCTGCCACTGCTGGCGGCCATCATTGCCGGGCTCGGCAATCGCGCGATCGGTAATGTGCCGGCCAAGGTGCTGACTACCGGCGCATTGTTCGCGTCGTGCCTGCTCAGCTGGCCGATCTTCATCCATTATCTGACCGGCGGCGATCCCTATCCGGTGACCCAGGTCTTCACCTGGATGAAGTCGGGCGATCTCGACGTCTCCTGGGCGCTGCGCGTCGACGCGCTGACCGCGGTGATGCTGGTGGTGATCACCAGCGTCTCGGCGCTCGTCCACCTCTATTCCTGGGGCTATATGGACGAGGATCCGGACCAGCCGCGGTTCTTCGCCTATCTGTCGCTGTTCACGTTCGCGATGCTGATGCTGGTGACCGCCAACAATTTGGTCCAGATGTTCTTCGGCTGGGAAGGCGTCGGTCTCGCCAGCTATCTGCTCATCGGATTCTGGTTCAAGAAGCCGAGCGCCAACGCCGCCGCGATCAAGGCGTTCGTCGTCAACCGCGTCGGCGACCTCGGCTTCATGCTCGGCATTTTCGGCACGTTCCTGGTGTTCGGCACCGTGTCGATCCCGGAGATCCTCAGCGCCGCGCCGCACATGGCGGGGTCGACGATCGGTTTCCTCGGCTATCGCTTCGACACGATGACGGTGCTGTGCCTGTGCCTGTTCGTCGGCGCGATGGGTAAATCGGCGCAGCTCGGCCTCCACACCTGGTTGCCCGACGCGATGGAAGGCCCGACCCCGGTATCGGCGCTGATCCACGCCGCGACGATGGTCACCGCCGGCGTGTTCATGGTCTGCCGCCTGTCGCCGATGTTCGAGACCAGCGAGGTCGCGCTCGACTTCGTGGTCTTCATCGGCGCCGCGACCTGCATCTTCGCCGCGACGATCGGCACGTGCCAGAACGACATCAAGCGCGTCATCGCCTATTCGACCTGTTCGCAGCTCGGCTACATGTTCTTCGCGGCCGGTAGCGGTGCGTATGGCGCGGCGATGTTCCATTTGTTCACGCATGCCTTCTTCAAGGCGCTGCTGTTCCTCGGCGCCGGCTCGGTGATCCATGCGATGCACCACGAGCAGGACATGCGCTTCTATGGCGGCCTCAGGAAGAAGATCCCGGTCACCTTCTGGGTGATGTTGCTGGGCACGCTGGCGATCACCGGCGTCGGCATTCCGGGCGTGTTCGGCATGCAGCCGATCGGGTTCGCCGGCTTCCATTCGAAGGACGGCATCCTCGAGCTGGCTTACGCTTCGGGCCGCGGCACGGGTGCCTTCTGGGTCGGTATTCTGGCGGCATTACTGACCAGCTTCTATTCGTGGCGGCTGATGTTCCTGACCTTCTGGGGCAAGCCGCGCTGGATTCAGTCCGAGCATATCCAGCACGCGGTGCATGACGATCACGGCCACGGCCATGATGCTCATGCCCATGATGATCATCACGACCATGCGCATGGCGACGGCACTGGCGGTTATCATCCGCACGAGAGCCCGTTGTCGATGCTGATCCCGCTGATCCTGTTGGCGACCGGCGCGGTGCTTGCGGGCTTCGTCTTCCATAGCTGGTTCATCGAGCCGGATTCGGGTGAGCGCTTCTGGCGCGGCGCGATCGCGTTCAACGAGCATCTCTACCATTCGGCGCATCAGGTGCCCGCCTGGGTCAAGCTGTCGGCGACGATCGCGATGCTGCTCGGCCTGCTTGGCGCCTGGATGGCCTATATCTGGCGCACCGATATCCCCGCGCGGTTCACGAGCACGTTCCGGCTGCTGTATGACTTCGTCTACCACAAATGGTATTTCGACGAGCTCTACGACCTGCTGTTCGTCCGTCCCGCCTTCGCGTTCGGCCGCCTGTTCTGGAAGGCTGGTGACGAGGGCTTGATCGACCGCTTCGGGCCGAATGGCTCGGCCTGGGTGGTATCGCTCGGCAGCCGCGTCACCGGGCGCCTGCAAACCGGATATGTCTATACTTATGCCTTCGTCATGCTGATCGGCCTGACCGCCGCCGTTACCTGGGCGATCGCGCAATGAGCGGCATTCTGTCCCTGATGCTCGCCATTCCCGCCGTCGCGGCAGTGGCGTGCCTGTTCCTGAGCGCCAATGGAGCGCGCTGGCTGGCGTTGATCGCGACCTTGCTCGATCTCGTGCTCGGCGCGGTGCTGTGGAGCCAGTTCCAGATCGGCGGCCCGCAATGGCAGTTCGTCGAGAATGTGCCGCTGTTCGGCACGTTCAACTGGGCGCTCGGTATCGACGGCTTTGCGCTGTTGCTGATCGAGCTGTCGGTGTTCCTGATGCCGATCTGCATCGGCGCCAGCTGGGAATCGATCCAGAAGCGCGTGCCCGAGTACATGGCGGCGTTCCTGCTGACCGAAGTGCTGATGATCGGTACCTTCGCGGCGCAGGACCTGTTCCTGTTCTACATCTTCTTCGAAGGTGGCCTGATCCCGATGTTCCTGATCATCGGTATCTGGGGCGGCGCCAACCGTATCTACGCGTCGTACAAATTCTTCCTCTACACGTTGCTCGGCTCGCTGCTGATGCTGGTGGCGATGTTGTGGATGGTAAACGAGGCGCACACGACCAGCATCCCGCTGCTGCTCAACCACGACTTCCCGGTCCATGCCCAGACCTGGCTGTGGCTCGCCTTCTTCGCCTCGTTCGCGGTCAAGATGCCGATGTGGCCGGTCCACACCTGGCTTCCCGACGCGCACGTCCAGGCGCCGACCGCGGGGTCGGTCATCCTGGCCGGCGTGCTGCTGAAGCTCGGCGGGTACGGCTTCCTGCGCTTCTCGGTGCCGATGTTCCCCGAAGCTTCGGCTTCGCTGACCTGGCTGGTGTTCGGCCTGTCGGCGGTGGCGGTGATCTACACTTCGCTGGTTGCATTGGTGCAGTCCGACATGAAGAAGCTCATCGCTTATTCGTCGGTCGCGCATATGGCGATCGTGACGATCGGCCTGTTCGCCTTCAACCAGCAGGGTATCGAGGGTGGGATGATGGTGATGCTGGGCCATGGCCTGGTATCGGGCGCGTTGTTCCTGTGCGTCGGCATCATCTACGATCGCCTGCATACGCGCGAGATTTCGCGGTACGGCGGTCTGGCGATCAACATGCCGCGCTATGCGCTGTTCTTCATGTTGTTCACGATGGCCTCGGTCGGCTTGCCGGGCACGAGCAACTTCGTCGGTGAGTTCCTGAGCTTGGCCGGCACCTACAAGGTGTCGACGACGATCACCTTGCTGTGCACCACCGGGATCATCCTGGGTGCGGCGTACATGCTGTACCTCTATCGCCGGGTCGTGTTCGGCGAGCTCAAGTTCGACGACGTCAAGGCGATGACCGATCTCAGCCCGCGTGAAATCGCGCTGCTGGCGCCGCTCGCCGCCGCTGTGTTGTGGATGGGCGTCTATCCGGAAAGCTTCCTCGCGCCGATGCGCGGCGACGTGAAGGTCCTGCTCCAGCGGATCGATCGCGCCCAGCCGGCGGGAGACGCCAAGCCGACACCGGGCAAGGTTCCTCAGGTCAAGGCCGGGGAGGGCCACGCGTAATGGATTGGATCGCTTCGCTTCAGGCGACGCTTCCCGAATTGGTCCTGTCGGTCGGCGCGCTGGCGCTGATGCTGGTTGCCGCCTGGGGCGGGCAGGGCTCGACTCGTTGGGTCAGCTGGACCGCTGTCGCAGTGCTGCTCGGCGCGGGCATCGCGCTTGCCGGGCCGGCTTCCTATGCCGGCGTCGTGTTTGACGGCCTGTATCGTGCGGATGCCTTCGCGGCGTTCGCCAAGGTGCTGATCTATATCGCCGCTGCCGTCTCGATCGTGATCGCGCCGCGCTTCTTCGCGCGCGGTGACGGCGACAGCCTGCATCCCGAATATCCGGTGCTGATCCTGCTGTCGGCGGCGGGCATGGGGATGATGGTGTCGGCGGGCGACTTGCTGACGCTCTATGTCGGCCTCGAGCTGCAGAGCCTCGCGGCCTATGTCCTCGCCAGCTTCATGCGCCGCGACCAGCGCTCGGCCGAAGCCGGCCTCAAATATTTCGTGCTGGGCGCGCTCGCCTCGGGCATCCTGCTCTACGGGATCAGCCTGGTCTATGGCTTTTCGGGCACGACGCTCTTCACCGATATCGCCCGGAGCTATGCCGGCATCATCCCTGGCCAGCATCATTTCGGGCTGACCTTCGGCCTGGTATTCGTGTTCGCCGGCCTGGCGTTCAAGATGTCGGCAGTGCCGTTCCACATGTGGACGCCCGACGTCTATGAAGGCGCGCCGACACCGGTAACGACCTTCTTCGCCTCGGCGCCCAAGGTCGCCGCAGTGGCGCTAGGCGTGCGCGTCGCGATCGAGGCGATGGGGCCGGCGATCGGCGAATGGCGCCAGATCGTGATCTTCGCCAGCCTCGCCTCGATCATCTTCGGCGCGGTCGCCGCGATCGGCCAGAAGAACGTCAAGCGCCTGCTCGCTTATTCGTCGATCAACAATGTCGGCTTCCTGCTCGTCGGCCTGGCCGCCGGCACGCAGGAAGGCGTGTCGTCGGTACTGATCTACCTGACCATCTATGTCGCGATGACCTTGGGCGGCTTCCTGATCGTGCTCCAGATGCGCGACGCGGAGGGCAATCCGGTCGAGACGATCGACAGCCTGTCGGGCATGTCCGAAACGCGCCCCGGCCTGGCCGCGGCGATGGCGGTGTTCATGTTCTCGCTCGCCGGCATCCCGCCGCTGCTCGGCTTCTTCGCCAAGCTGGCGGTGTTCCAGGCAGCGGTGAATGCCGGCCTGTTCCCGCTGGCAGTGGTCGGCTTCGTCGCCTCGGTGATCGGCGCTTATTATTATCTGCGCATCGTCAAGGTGATGTATTTCGACAGCCCGGCGCCAGCGTTCCAGCGCAGCAACGCGATGGTCGAATATGGCCTGATCGCCGTGCTGGCGCTGTTCATTTCGCCGGTCGGTTGGTTCGCGCTCAAGCCGCTCGGTGTCGCGACGATGGCGGCGGCGAAGGCGCTGTTCTGATCTCCGATACAAGCGGCCGTATCCGCACCATCGCGGAAACCGGTTCGACCAACGCCGACATGATCACGCTGGCCGCGTCCGGCTTGGAAGAAGGCGTGTGGCTGCGGGCCGAGCGCCAGACCGGAGGGCGCGGCCGGCTGGGACGTTCCTGGGACTCGCCGCCGGGCAATCTCTACGCGAGCACGCTGGTTCGTATTCGCCCGAACGATCCGTCGGCGGCGACGCTCGCCCTGGTCGCGGCGGTCGCGCTCGAAGAAGCGGTGTCGGCCTATGTTCCCGGCAAGGCAGCGCTCAAATGGCCCAATGACGTGCTGATCGATGGCGCCAAAGTGTCCGGTGTCCTGCTGGAGCGGGCGGGCGATGCCGTGGTGATCGGGATCGGCGTCAATCTGGCGCATCACCCGACCGATATCGAGCGTCGGGCTACCAGCCTTGCCGCCCATAACGCCGCCGTCGCGCCGGAAGACTTTATCGAGACGCTGGCCGAGGCGTTCGCGCGCCGGGTCGAATCCTGGCGCGGGCAGGGCGTCGATGCGATCCGTCGCCGCTGGGTCGCCCATGCACATCCGATCGGCACGCCGCTCAATGTCCGTCTGCCCGACGGAGAGGCGATCGACGGACTGTTCGACGGTCTCGATCCTGACGGCGCGCTCATCCTTCGCTTGGCGGACGGCACGCGGCGTGTCATTCACGCGGCGGACGTGTTCCTGCTGTGATTTCTCCGGATGGGAGCTTGAATTCCATGCTGCTCGCGATTGACGCCGGCAACACCAATGTCGTTTTCGCGCTGCTCGATGGCCGCGAGGTGAAGGGCCGATGGCGCATCGCCACCGATCCGCGGCGCACCGCCGACGAATATGCGGTGTGGCTGACCCAGTTGCTGAGCATCGAAGGCTATGACCGCAGCCAGGTCGATGGCGTGATCATCTCGACCGTGGTGCCGCGCGCGACGCACAATCTGCAATGGCTGGCCGAGAAATATTTCAAGGTCGATGCGCTGATGGCCGGGCAGAAACCGGTCGAATGGGATATGGCGATCGATGTGCAGGAGCCGCAGAGCCTGGGCGCCGACCGCGCGGTCAACGCCATCGCAGCGCATGCGCTGCACGAAGGCGACCTGATCGTGATCGATTTCGGCACCGCCAGCACGATCGACTGGATCGACTTTCGGGGCGCCTATAAGGGCGGCATCATCGCTCCGGGAATCAATCTGTCGCTCGACGCGCTGGTCAGCGCCGCCGCCAAGCTGCCGCGGATCGCGATCGAAGCGCCGCAAGATCCGACCGTAATCGGGCGCGATACCGTCAGCCAGATGAATATCGGCATCTATTGGGGCTATATCGCGATGATCGAGGGGCTGGTCGCGCGGATGAAGGCGGAGATCGGCCGCCCGGCCAAGGTGATCGCCACCGGCGGACTCGCGGTGCTGTTCGAGCAGCATACCGGCGTGTTCGACGTAATTGAGCCAGATCTGACCATCCAGGGGCTGGCGATGATGTGGGAACGGGCGCAGCAATAGCCGTCACCGTGCGATCTCATCCGTCATCCCGGCAAAAGCCGGGATCTCAGGCGAAGGCGCGACAAGGCTTGAGATCCCGGCTTTCGCCGGGATGACGCAGAACGAATAACGATTAGGAATTGAAGTGACACCAGGTAAGGAACTGCTCTTCGTCGCGCTCGGCGGGTCGGGCGAAATCGGCATGAACGTCAACCTCTACGGTTGTCAGGGCAAATGGCTGATGGTCGACATGGGGGTGACGTTCGCCGACCCCGCTTATCCCGGCGTCGAGATCATCCTGCCCGATCTCCAGTTCATCGAGGAACAGCGCGAAAACCTGGTCGGCATCGTCCTGACGCATGGGCATGAGGATCATATCGGCGCCTTGCCGTATCTCGCCGACGATCTCGGCGCGCCGCTCTTCGCCAGCAAGTTCACCGCCGGGCTGATCCGCGGCAAGCTCGAGGAAGAAGGCGTCCAGGACCGGGTCGAGCTCAATGTGGTGGATCCGAACAAGGTAGTCGACCTCGGGCCGTTCAAGTTCCGCTTCGTCCCGCTCGCGCATTCGATCCCCGAAGCAAGCGCGCTGCTGATCGAGACGCCGTACGGCAAGATATTCCACACCGGCGACTGGAAGCTCGATAGCAGCGACGCGGTGCTCGGCACGCCGTCGACCCCGGAACAGCTCAATGCGGTTGGCGACGAAGGCGTGCTCGCGCTCGTCTGCGATTCGACCAACGTCTTCAATCCGCAGGCGTCGGGCACCGAATCGAGCGTGCGCGACGGGCTGATCGACGCGGTGAAGAAGGCGAAGGGCAGGGTGGTCGTCACCACCTTCGCGTCGAACGCCGCCCGCCTGCAGACGCTGGGCGAGGTCGCCAAGGCGACGAAGCGCAAGATATGCGTCCAGGGCCGCTCGCTCGACCGCATCCTGACCGTGGCGCGCGCCAACGGCTATCTGAAGAGCTTCCCCGATCCGATCTCGCCAGAGACGGCGATGTCGCTGCCTGGGCGCGATGTCCTCGTCGTGGCGACCGGCGGGCAGGGCGAACCGCGCGCGGCGCTCGGGCGCATCGCCGACGGCACGCACCCGATCAAGCTGGTCGCTGGTGACACCGTCGTCTTCTCGTCCAAGCAGATTCCGGGCAACGAACTGGCGATCGGCCGCATCCAGAACCAGCTTGCCACAGCTGGCGTCGAAATGGTCACCGAGCGGCAGGAGCATGTCCACGTTTCGGGCCATCCTGGCCGTCCTGAGCTCGAAGCGATGTACGGGTGGATCCGTCCGCAGCTCCTGGTGCCGGTCCATGGCGAGATGCGGCACATGATGGAGCAGGCGCGGTTCGGCCTGTCCAAGGGCATTCCCCAGGCGCTGGTGCAGAGCGATGGCGACATCGTCCGTCTCGCCCCCGGCAGTCCCGAAAAACTGGGTCATGCCACGGTCGGTCGGCTGATGCTCGACGGCGACGTCATTCTTCCCGCCGACGGCGCGACGATGAACGAGCGCCGCCGGGTCGCAACTTATGGCCAGATGTCGGTCGCGGTTGCGATCGACCGCAACAACCGCTTGATCGGCGTGCCGCGGGTCGGGCTGCAGGGCATTCCGGTCGAAGAGGATCGCGAGGCGTTCATCGACGAAGCGATCGATGCCGCCGCGGACGTGGTGAAGAAGCATCGCGGCGACTTGCCGGCATTGCGCGAGAGCCTGCGTCTCGGCGTCCGCCGCGTAGCGACGCGCTGGACTGGCAAGAAGCCAGTCGTCGATGTGCTGGTGATCGAGGCGTAAGGACCCTGAAATGCGTTGGACGTCGCTGCTCGCGATCTATTTCCTGTTCTGGGCGTTTTCGGTGTTCCTCGTCCTGCCGTTCGGCGTGCGCACGACGCAGGAAGCCGGCGGCGACTATATCCCCGGTCAGGCCGAAAGCGCGCCACACGAATTCAGCATCAAGAAACTCGCGTGGCGCGTCACTATCGTGGCGACGATCCTGTGGGCGCTGTTCGTGCTCAATTACATCTATGGCTGGGTCACGCCGGACATGCTCGACCTCGTCGATGCGTCGAACAAGGTGGGGTGAACCTGGTGGTCAACTCATGAAAAAGCGGTCGGTTGGCAGCGCCCTACATACGAACGCTCTTTTACCGTGTTGCGATACCGGGGAGACATGGCTCGTTTACCCGCTTGGTTGCCATAGGCAGCCTCGCATCTCGTCGTGGCGACGGTGCTCGTGCTTTGGTTGACCGACTACTCAGACTTTGTACCGCTCATTGATCTGCAGCCGGTCTGCGAGGGCGCCATCACTTCTCCAGCATTGCCATGGCAGGACTGCCTTCCCCCAAGCAATGCATCGTCGGACCGTCCGGGCTGGTCGCTTAGGGCGGCTTTTTGGGAAAGAGGGGTGATCTATTTCTTTTGATTGCCAGCAAAAGCGGCCGTCAAGCCAAGACCGATATACACGAAACCACTGACCCAGCGTTCAGCCTTCAGATATACCGGACTGCGCTTCAGCCAATTGCCGGCCGTGCCGGCGGCAATTGCGTAGGAGCTGTCCGTCAGGACGCCAATCACCGTGAAGACAGTCCCGAGAAAAGCGATCTGCATTGCCACGTGGCCCCGGCCGACTTCAACGAATTGCGGCAAGAAAGCGAGAAAGAACAAGGCTGTCTTCGGGTTGAGCAGGTTGACGATGAACCCCTCGCGAAAGATGCGCGTGCGGCTGCGCGTCGGGAGATTGCCCGCGATATCGGGTATGCCCGACGAACCGAAGAGCTTCTTCAAGCCAAGCCAGATCAGATAGGCCGCGCCGGCATATTTCACTACGCTGAAGGCGAGCGTGGATGACGCCAGGAGCGCCGACAACCCCACAGTCGCGGCGATGACATGAACAAGCGTGGCCGTATGGATGCCAAGGATCGAAACGAGGCCAGCAGAGCGACCTTGCTCGACCGAGCGCGCGAAGATGTAGAGAACTGCCGGTCCCGGTACGAGAAGCAGCACCAATGCGACGCTGACGAACAGGCTGAGATTCGTTGCGCTGGGAATTGCCAAATCCATGAGAGTCTTACCCCTTTCCTATCATGGTAATGACGGCATTGGTCGTTCACAACACACCAGTATCACCGATAGTTAGCGAGCAGTTTATCGACATGCAGGCTGCAAAGCGCTGGCTTGCTTTTAAAGCGCTGGTGCCTCGACCGCTTCCCACGCCATTTTCAGCAGACAGCAGCCGTTTAGGGGCTCACGACTTAGCGCGGTTCGCTTCAGAGGGTGAGGCCATGACTGACCTAAGTCCGCAGCCGCTCGATCGCCTGGGCCAGCGCGACGTACAGCTTGCCCATGTCCGACGACAATAACGTCACGCCGATCGCTGCGCCGTCGCGTTGCGCCAGGATGCCGCGCAGCATCGCTTCGAAATCGTGGATGTAGCGATTGACCTGCTCGCGCACCGTGTCGTCATTGTCATAGGCCTCGAGTACCGCGCGCATCTCGCCGGCATCGAGCAGCTTGACCGCACGCCGCGCGAACGCGCCACGATTGCCCTTGAGATAGGCCATCCAGGACGAATCGGGGACTTCGGACGAATAGATGCTGGTGAGGTCGATCGCCGCCGAGTTGAGCGATTCGATCAACAGCGACACGCGTCGCGCGAAGCCATTCGCCTCCTCGGTATCGGCAAGGCGCGCCTCGATCAGGCTCGACGCCTCGGCGATCGCCAGCATCTGGCGGTTGAGCTTGTCCGACGCGTCGGTCGCCGATGCCGCCGCCGTTTCGGTGGCCTGCGCGATTGTTGCCAGGCTGCGCTCGACGGCCTGCGATGCTGCCGCTTCCAGCGCGTCGGCGGCGTCCGGCGCGATCCGTGCCATCGCCTCGCGCGCATGCTCGGCCGCGGCATTGGCCGTGTCGCGGATGCGCATCAGCGTCTCGAGCAATTGCGGTGCCGCCTCTCCGGCGAAACGATGCGCAGCGCCGCTGGTATCGTCGATCGATCGGGTCAGTGCGTCGACTTGCTCTTGGCCCGCTGCGAGAGTTGCGGCAACGTGATTGGCCACCGCTTCGATGCCGGCGATGCGATCGGCCAGCGCTGTGGTGCTGTCGGTCGCAGTACGATCGAGCGCGGCCTGATTGGTGGACAGCATCGCGAGCATGGCGTCGCCCTGGGCGGCGATGCCCTTGCGCGCCTCATCCACCGCGCTGGCGGTGCGATCGAGCAAGCCGTCGACCGCTTCGGACATCGCGCTGGTGACGTGTTCGAGGCGGGTGCCCGCGGTTTCGCTGGTCGCTTCCATGCGCGCGATATGCGCGGACAAGCGTTCCGCGGCGCCGCTGGTATGGCTGTCGACCTCGCGCGCGCGCTCGCCGAGCGCGACGACCTGAGCGTCGAGCGCTGCTGCGCGCTCGCTCGCGGTCAGGCCGATCGTTTCGATCTGGCTGGCAAGCGTCGTCGTCTGGTCATGCGCGTGGGGGAGCGTCGCCAGCATGATCTGGAGATTGGCCTCCAGATTGGCGGCCGCCTTGTCGATGCGGGCGGCATCGACCTCGGCCTTGGAAAAATGGCTGTCGAGCACCGACGATGCTTCGCTCAACCGGTCCGACGCCGCGCTCGCGGTCGCCATCATCACCGTGACCTGATCGGCCAGCTTCTCGCGATTGGAGTCGATCGTCTGTGCCATGACGTCGATAACGGCCTGAAGATGCTCTGCCTCGGCGCGCATCGATCGCGCGGTGTCGTTGAATCGGCGCGCTTCGATCCGGCTCGACCGGCGCGCGACCAGCCACAGGACCGCGATCAGCGCCAACGGCGCGGTCAGGCCGGTCGCCAGTTCGGCCAGCACGGTCGGTGAGGGCGCGGCCTGCATGGCGGGCCAGGCATACCAGGCGAAGAAGCCGACCCACGCCAAGGCGGCCAGGACCGCGATAGCGGCAAAAATCCGCCACTTCGTCGCGCCCGATCGCTCCTCAGGTTGCTCGAAAACCTCGCCTTCGTAAGGCGCGGTCAGCTGCAACGGCTCATCCGCCGCGGCGTATTCAACGTCGCTGACGTGCAAGTCGATGATCTTGGACCCCCCGTTCATGACGCTTTGTTTACCATAAAACCGACCATTTCAAAGCGATTGCGCAACGTTCCGTTAAAGCCCTTAGGACTAGTCTGCGGTCATGGCCTATGATCCTGGTGCAATCGATGCGACCCTTGCTGCGGCAGTCGGTGACGAACCGGGGCTGATCGCCGAACTGCGCGCGGCATTCGTCGACAGCGCGGAAAAGACGATCGACGCGATCCAGGCGGCCGAAAGCGACGATGCCTGGCGCCTTGCGGCGGCACGTCTCAAGGGATTGGCGGCCAGTTTCGGCGCGGTGCGCCTGATGAGTCTGGCGTCCGAAGCGGCGAGCGCCCCCGGCAATGCCGACGTCGTGCGGAGCTTGCGCCGCGCGGTGGCTCGGCTCTAGCCATATGCCCGCCGGCGATTCCGGCGCGTAATCACGATCCTTGCGATAGCCGAGTGCGGGGCTTAACAGCCGCGGATGCTTGCCGGGCTCCTGTTTGCCACAGCCGACGCGTCCGATCGCCACGATATGCTGGCGGCGACGCTGCCGGTCGGGGGCGTGACGCTGATCGAATTTCAGGCGCGGCTGTTGATCGCCGCCGGCGCGTCGCAGATCATCGTCGTCGTTTCGCGCCTGACTCCCGAATTGCTCGGCGCGATCAATCGCCTCAGCCGGCGCGGCATCGCGGTCGACGCGGTGCGCGGCCCGGCGGAGGTGCTCGCCAAACTGCATCCGCTCGCGCGCGTGATGTGGCTAGCGGATGGGCTGATGACGACCAGCGTCATGGTCGAGGCGATGCGCGATCGTGATCGCGATACGTTGCTCGTTGCCCCGACCGGCGACGAACTCGAACGGATCGGCCCTAGCGCGGTATGGGCGGGAATCGCCACGATCGATCCCCAGCGCATCGCCGATGTCGTGAAGCTGCCGGCGGATTATGATTTCGCCTCGTCGCTGTTGCGGGTGATCGCGCAACGCGGCGCCGAGCAGTTGCCGCTGCCCGATACCGCGGTGCGTGAGGGTCACGGCGTCCAGCGCGATTCGCGGGCGCTGGCGGCAAAGGGCCGCGCCGCTTTGGTCGCGGCGCTCGGCACCCGGACCAACTGGGTCGACCGCTTCCTGGTCGCGCCGCTCGCCAGGTTGGCGCTGCCGCCGCTGGTTGCGCGCGGCGTACCTCCGGTCGCGCTGGCGGGATTGGGTGGTCTGTGCGGGTTGGGCGGGCTCGCCGCGATCGCGATCGGGTGGACGGCCTCGGGCATGGCGGCGATCGTCCTGGCGCTCGCGTTTCTCGCGCTGGCCGATGTTCTGGCATGGCTGCGCGACGAGCGCTCGCTCGGCAGGATCTTGCGCTGGAGCACGCCCGCGGTAGCCGCGTTGGCGACTTTGCTATTGGGCCAGCGCGTGGGATTTCTCGCTGCCAGCGCGACGCCGCCGCTGCTGGCCTTGGCCACGGTTCTGGCCGGAGCTTTGGCGGAACGTGCCGCGGCGGCGGTCACCCGGCCATGGTGGTGGGCAGTCCCGGCCGCCTATCCGCTGATCCTGCTGCCGGCCGTATTGATCGGATATCCGGTCTGGGGATTGGCGGTGGCCGCGAGCTATGCCAGCGTCACGCTGGCCTTCGCGGTGGAAGCGTTGCGCTCGCGTATCGGCGGTTAATCGACCGCCGGCGAAATCGGTGAATTCTGGCTAACCTCGCTTTAACGACACAATCGTACAACGAGATCATGTCGATCGACCAAGGCGATTGGGACGATGGCGCCCGTGCGAGCGCCAGCACGCTGCTCGCGCGCGCGGCGGCAGCGGTGCGTCATGCCGATCGCCGTCTGGCCGAGGCGATTGACGACTTCTTCCTCCCCGACGATTCGCGGCTCGACGACCGGATGCGCGCGGCGCTCGCGGCGACGCTGACCGCGATGGTCGAGGTGGTCGAACACGATCTCCGCCGGCGAGCCGTCACACATTTGTCTGGCGGAGATTCCGCGGCAATCCAGCGGATCGAAAGCGGTGCGCCTGTCCTCGACCGCCTGGTCGGCAGCGGGCTGCTGCGTGATTTCGAGCTGATGCGCGAATTGATCGCGCGCACCCGGCAGGATCTGCTGGTCGATTTGTTGCCTGCCTTGCCGCCTGATGAGATCGGCTCGGCCAGCCTGCTCGCGCGGTTGGCCGGAAGCGCCGATACCTGGGTCGCGGACGCGGCGCTGGCGATGATGGCCGCCGAAAGTCGGCGTCGCGGGCTGATCGACAACAACCGGCTGGAGCGGACCGAACTCCCGGC
>Ga0207649_10000348_pt1 | contig 35024 bp, 36 predicted proteins | sample KBSC43metaG_FD_184317 | JGI IMG/M metagenome (GOLD analysis project Ga0207649, IMG submission 184317) | Corn rhizosphere microbial communities from Kellogg Biological Station, Michigan, USA - KBS C4-3 metaG (SPAdes) (version 2) | ecosystem: Host-associated > Plants > Roots > Rhizosphere > Soil ... | reverse complement strand
GGGTAATAAAGAAATGGATAAAAAAAGGGGACTTCTGCTACGGGCTATGCCACCCATTACTTTACTTATGAGGGAAGTCGCATCCGTCCCATCGCAAGCACCTACAATGTTATGATCACATTGGTTTACCCTTTTTTGGTAGTTCAACGGACGGTCGCCCCTCCAACAAGAAAAGGTAGAAATATGGAAACTTCTCTGCCATTTAGATCGGAGAATTTATAGAGGAAATCGGGTTTTAAATTTCCAGAAACCACACGATTATATAGCCAAAGGGAATACGCCGCGCCTAAAATCATCCCAAGCGCTGCTAATGTGGCTACTAAGCTATTTCTTTGGAAAGCTCCTACTAAGATTAGAAATTCCCCGATAAAGCTGCTAGTGCCGGGTAAACTCATATTGGCTAAAGTGAAAAAGAAGAAAATGGTAGAGAAATTCGGCATGGTGCTCACTAAACCTCCATAATATCTAACAAGTCGAGTCTTATGTCGGTCATATAGAACACCAACACATAGAAAAAGGGCTGAAGAAACCAGTCCATGACTTAACATAAGTAAAATGCTACCTCCAATTCCCGGTATGTTCGATAGAGCCTAATATTCCCCCGGAGTACGCCGCTTACCCCCCGAACCGTACAAGATAGTTACCACCTATCATACGGCTTTCTAACTCCACTTCTTTTTCTGGTTGTTCCGCTCTGTCGGATCAATGGTAGTCTCAGAGATCTGGTAACCTCCGATATTTTTTACAACACGCTTCCTGCTTCCGTTTTGAGTTGCGCATCTTTCTCCCCGGGGCATACTATAGTATCACATCGTAGACCCCCACCCCAACTCTATCTTCCTTATCAGTGAACCGGAACATAGTGCATAGGTACTCTTCGATGCTGCGAGGACGAGACGAGGTGACATACTACGATCACGCACTGAAGTTCTGCCCTTCGGCTCGGCATATGGAACCTCTCAACTGCTCCCTCGGGATAGGTAGGCCCATCCCCCACCCCTCCTTTCCCGAGAGGCGGCCGGGCTGTGTTTCCCCAGCGGCCACCCAGTGGCGGCAGAAAACGAAAAAGGGTGGGCTCCGCGCAGTTCGCGTTTTATTGTAATTGTAAAGAGAGAGCTTTTCATTCTCTTATAGAAGCCCGCGTCCACGCGGGTAAAGCCCTGCGAAGCTGCAGGGAGCACTGAGCAATGAGGGGATGAGGGCGACTCACGGGTTGGACCACAGGCAAAAGTCCTTCCACGGCAAGAGAAGGGTGACCGGAACAAGAAAAGGGAGCTAGTCGTTGGAGGGAAGACAAGGCTCGTTCCGTGCGACTCCACAGAAGAGTACGCGCGCTAGAAAAGGCAGCCAGCTTAAAAACGCTAGCTAGCTACTTTTGTAGCCTTTTTTAGTTTGGTTGCCTACGCTTGCTCTCCGGGGCGCGCTACGGCAACACCCCCTGCTTGCTTCTTTCTGTTCGACGCGGAGCTCGCAGCCTCCCCACCCTTGCTTAGCGTTCCACTTGTGATCCTGGAGGATTTGGAGAAATGCGCCCGACCATGAAGAATGGATTTTAGCTTTTCTTTCATGTGAACGGCCCTATCTTGTAAAGAATGGTTTTTCGTGCTATAGACCACGTTGAGAAAGACCAACCAACAACACAAATAAAGACCGTTCCATTTGGGTACCTCGAAAGGGAGGTGCTCTTTATGATGCTACGGACGGCTGTCCGAAGTGCATGCAATGACGGGCTCAGATAGGATAGGATTGTGCGCGCCGGGCCCTTCGGGTGTCCATATTTTGGCCGACCTTAGCGTAGGCCCGGTTATGCGGCCGTAATATTTTTATACCTTCCACCGCTGTTACGCCAGAAATCCAAGGTTCCACACGAGCTCCTGTTCTGCGGCGTGGTGGCAGGACCGCTAGGGGATTGGCTCCGGGTGTAGGTAGGGTCAAATCCGCAGGGGTCATGCAAATACATAGGCCCCTTCCCTTCTGCCGAGTTGTTTAGAAGGCGCTTTCCGTTCTACGGTCCCTCGGACCGAAGGGTTAGGCAGGTAGTACGGGCCCTCTGACTTCCAGCTATGTGCTGTGTGCGACTCCCGCGAAGCGAATGAAGGGAAGCTCTTCGAGCTTTCTCCGCCAGCGGCTTATGTAGTGGTCGGCATTCCTACGTGCTCCGACTGATCCCCACTGGAGATGAGGGGTCTTTGAAACTGTCGTGACGCTTTGGTGACGAAGGTCACCGGGGTGACTATGGAAGGATTCCGTGGTAGTCTCTGACTCCCTCCAACTCAATCAATATCAAGAACATGTCGTGAGCATGGGGGTTTGGCCGACTACTAAACTCTATACTATTGGCTAGGGCTAGGCTAGTTATAGCTTCTATAGTGAGTGGCCCTTCCGCTTTGATCTAGTTGTAGTTTGTACTGTACTAAATTGAACACATATCAAAGAAAGGCGATCAATCAATAAAATAAGTAGTTGCCCTTCTCCGGCCCGGGAAAAGCTGCGAACTCGTTATAAACTAGGGGCTTTTTTATTCATGGTCGCTACTGTTGTATTGTATATTGTCGGGGGAAGCTACTGCTTCTACGACAGCTCCGCTTCCTCGTCTTGCTTCTACTTTGCTTGTTTGCGCGAAGGCTTAGAGTCCTTTTCGCTAGGTCCAAATTCGTCAAAGCGAAAGATCTGATCCAACGGAAATCCCGCATATTAAGCGCTGCTGATATGTGGCTACTAGGCGCGATCATCTCACATGCCATAAAAAAAATACTTCTTTTTTCGTCATATAAAGATAGAATAGATATGGATAGAGAGACATTCTATTGATTCGCGAAATGGCTCGTCGATCCAAATGAATCATTCTTCTGGTCTCTCTCTGCCCCCCGCCCCAAAACTGACCCACGACACAGCGCCCATTCGTTTCGCGCGCGGGAAGGCAACGAAGTTCAGTTCAAAAGACCGCAGCGGAGTGGAGCAGCCGCGACACGAAGTTCCTTACCTTAGCTGGATCTCGCTGGTGCCACCTAAACGGTAGGTATAGGCGGCGGATGTATGACGTTTGGAGTTGTCGTTCGTGCACCTGTCCCCAATAGAAGAATGAGTGATCCCTTCCCCTGCGGATCATGGCCTTACCACTAGGTCCCCGATGGCCTGCGGGGGATTCGGTATAGCAGCTTACGTTCGTTTGCGCTGCGCGTTCCCGCTGGACTGGACACGTGTTAGCTGTAGGAAGTATGGTTACGAAAGTGACTTCGGTTCGCCAGTTCAGGCTCAACTCCTCGCTTTACGTTAGCGGACTTACAGGTCGGGCCGGGGCTCCACGCTCTTTCTTTCTGTGTGGGACGATGCCGGGGAATGTGTCGAGGCGGCGAACAACAACAAGACAACTAACTACATTTGCTTTTTCCCTCCATGAGATGAGCCAGTGCATTGGACCGATGGATAATAGAACTGAGCAGGCCAAAAAAGCGCTTGGGCGCTCTACATACGATGTAGACTCCATCAGATACATATCGATTTCTTTATGATGGATCCAGAATAGATAGATATCTTGTATCATCAATAGATAGAAAGAGGTCAACCCTTATTATTGATAGATTCCCTTTCGATCTATCAGAACAGATCAGGCCATCTATCAATCGATTTGAAAGGTTCATCTCGCTTTTCGTTCATTTCAGCCACGCGCCGCCACAATAAGAAAGAAGCAAGCGAAACAGCTAGAAGCGCTCGCTTCGCCGCGCCCAACTATTCGGAAAGCCAACCGAAAGATTCGATTCGGACTTCGTAGAGCCGGTGCTGCTGCTGTCTGCGTGGGGCCCCACTCCCGTCCCGGGGCGCTAAGGGGTTTTGTTTTAGGAACAGACGGCGGTGTTTTGCTGACGCCTCGAATCGACGCTTTTGTTGCGACATGCTAAGTTTTCTCCCCTATTGCTAGTAGGTTGATGGGTCGCACGCCCGGCACACATGTTTTGGCCTTGCTTGTGTGTCCATAACTCAAAATAGGTGACCTAACGGCCGCCGCCCGACTAAACATACCAATAGTCACCAAATTCATATGGGCTACTGAGGAGTAGGCAATGATCTTCTTAAGATCGATCTGTCTTAAAGTGGTCAAGGAAGTATATATTATAGCAATCGCACTTAGAGTATAAATGAAAGGAGTGAAACAAAGTGTCGCTTCGGGAAACATGGGTATTGAAAATCTTAAAAACCCGTAGGTTCCCAATTTTAAAAGAATTCCTGCCAAGATGACGGATCCAGCCGTAGGTGCCTCTACATGGGCTTCGGGTAACCAAATATGAACTGGTACCATAGGCACTTTGACGGCAAAAGAGGCGAAAAAGGCAATCCATAGAAGGATTTGGCGCCGCTCACTAAATTCTGTGGTTAATAAAATTTGTAAATCGGTGGTTCCTGTTTGGAGAAGAATCAACAGAATAGCTAATAGCATAAAAACGGATCCAAGTAAAGTATATAGGAAAAACTGATATGCTGCCTTGATCTTTCTTTGTCTCGAACCCCATACCCCTATAATGATGGTAGAGTCAGGGGTGGCCCCAAAGCGGAATTGACCGGTGGTGGTTGGTCGAAGCTCCAGTGGGTAGCCACTCCCTTCTCAGGGAACCGTACGTGAGACTTCCGCATCATACGGCTCCGTCCCGAGCTTCCGTCGTCGGCCCTTGTCATTAGACCACTATGCTTGTCTTTTCCGCCTTGACTCTCGAATCTTTTGCTTCTCGGGTGGTGGCGAACAATGCAGCTTGCGTTGCGGGAGATGCCCGCCCGTCGGGCCCGGCCTGCTTCCTGCCCGAAGAAGGCTAGCCGGACTAGTGGTAGGGGACCCGACCGTAAAAAACCCTACCTTTCGAACCCGCCCGTTCGTTATATCTATAGATAGAGAGAGATCCGTGAAAGTCATTGCCTTATGTTATGGTCGCCCCCCACGGCCTTTACGCAACTACGACTACTGTGATGTGAGCGGTTCTATTGGTTTGATCTTTCCGGCCTCCACTTGTACGAAGATGCATGCATAAAGGGACCCGCCCCTTTATTTATCTTTATTAGGACAGGACCCTACCCTATTCTCGAACCCTCTGCCGAGCTCTACCCTGCCCGCATTTATTTGGAAGGGGGCCAAAGAAATGTCTCCACCTGCTGCCAACAGTCTTTCTTCGGAATTCTACTGAACGGGTCGATCCTCCCCTCCGTTTGTTTTAGCAACTTATCCTAAGGTCTCTTCGCCAAGAACTCTCCGGCAACGACAGAGGAACTAACCTGCCTGCTGTGGCGGGGCGGCTTTAAACAACAATAAGACCTGGACGATTATCCCTACCCTCGGTAGCTTACGAGTTTACGTCCATCCCTGGTCGGGTACAGTTTCCTTTATTTTTATCCCTTGTAGCCGTTACCCGAATTCGCGCAAGTGTGTCCACACCCCCCCTGACTTGACGAGGAATCCATTCTCGCGAACAAACACACCCCCCTACACACACCTAGGAGCACCCCTTCCTGCATATCCATACAAGACCTGAGTAGGCGGGTCGAGGTCCTACGAGGTACCCACTACTCGGAGTACCCTCCCACCAAAAAAAGATGTGTGGTTCGGTGGTTCGACCAGAAATGCTATGCTTACGCACAAGACTACCCCTCTTCCCGAAAGCTTCGCGGGGACCTTGACTACTTTACGACGACGGGGGACCGCCCGTAGGGGGTTTACTGCACAAGGCCCCTGCAGAGGAAAAGCTTGATCCCAGCGAATAGAAGATGCTCAGCTCCGCACAACATAGGGATTGGCACGCTTTCGGAAAGAACATAGAATAGTAGAGGATCCAGCATGCAGGACACGGCGATCATTAGAAATTCACGAATTAGAAATGCTGTAATATACTCTTTCCCAAAACTTCTCATACCAGACCAACCCACTGAAATGCAAATAGGGATCAGAAATGTGGTCAATATCACGAAGAATAATGAAAGACCGTCTATACCCATATACAAATGGATGTTTTCATAAGGAAGCCATCGAAGGCTTTCCACAAATTGAGAATTGGCCGTAGAAGGATCGAATTGTATCCGAGGAACAGGGGGATACAAAAAAGTAATAAGAGAAACGCACAGACCAATCAATCGTATCGGTCTTATTGAAGAATTTGGAATGAAAAGAGGAGTAATGCTTCCTAGCACGGGACAGAGAATAGGACCACTTAGATCGAAATAGCATTCACTGAAATGTTCTAACATAGAGTAGAATCGAACATTGAAAAGATTAGTTGACAACAGTCAATCAGGCGCCAAATTACTAAACAATAGGGGTCTTTCTGTGCAAGTCAGCTGAACACCGTAATTGATGAGTGAGTAGGTGGGTTAGGTGCACCCCTCGCCCAGTGGGAAGTCATGAGGCTAGCCCCCCTGAATGAAGAAGTAGTGGGGCCCCCTGCCCGCCCACGTATGCGCCTTTATTTAGATTCTAACTAAATATTATACTGAACTTTATCCGGGAATCTTTCTAAAGAATCCATCTGGCAAAACGCAATTTGTCGATTTCAATTTAAGGTACACCTTACCTTGCCTTTTTCAGGTAGCTTTGTTACGCCTATTCAGCTAGGTGGGGCATTGGTCATAGCCGAAGTCGAAGGAAAAAAATAAGGTAATGAGATGATGGTGTCATCAAGAAGTTTTCGACGAACGTAGTAGCAAATGAAACTCTTGCATGAAAGACCGGATTTGACGCAAGATGAATTTGGGGTTTTAAAAATGAAACCCGCGATCAGAAAGTCACCAACGGAGCCATACAATCTATCTAGTAGTGTGCCATGGCACGGTACTCCGCTTCGGCAGTGGAAGGAGCAACTGTCTATTGCTTTTATCTCATCCAAGATAAGATAGTGGAGAGTCTCCCCAAAAAATAGAGAAGCCTGTAGTTGAGCACCTATCTGAAGGCCCAATCGGCATCAGTAGTTGCACGCAACTCTAAAGAAGACGATGACGGAAAAAAGGACGGCTCGAGAAAAGGTACCTCGAATATATCTAAGAATCCGATGAACTGCTGCAAAGTGAACTGACCGGGGGGCAGCGCAGCCATGAAAGGCTGACTTTCTTAAGAAAAGCCATCTGGGCAAGAGATCGTCAGATAAACCAAACTGCCGACCTACTGTCTGTACTGCGTCGGATCAGATAATGGTGAGCCATCAGTCGGACGGAGTTTAACGTAAAGCTCCAAGGGAGTGTCAACAGTCTTCTCATCATTGAGTTGAGCTCGAGTGATCAAGTCATGACGTTATTTGATCTGAGATACCAAATATCCACGAGGAGAATGTGCGATGCGACCTCCAAGCCAAGAAAAGGCTTAGGGCGCGTCAGCGCCTTCATAGCAAATAATTGATGAAGGCGACACTCGATCAGCGATATGGTAACGGAGTAATCACCAGTCAGTTTGATATCATCAACATACAACAACAGAATAGCACGTCCTCGAGGATAAACTGATACGAACATGGCCGAATCATGATCACTCCGAGCAAACCCTGCCTGGATAACCACTGTGCTGAACTTCAAAAACCGACGCTATCGGGGCTTGTTGAGACCATAGATCGCTTTGCGTAAAGGACAGACAAGAGAAGAAGTCAGAAGGGCAGGTTCTCTTTCATCCGTCTTTTCTAGGTGCGCATCTCTATCTACTAAAAGTAGGGGTGGTTGCCATAGATAGATTGGGTCATTCGTAACCTGAGCAATAACCGATGCTACTACAGCAATAACGGAAATAACCGATGCTACAGCAGAAACTACAGCTATACGTGGCGGCCCCACACGCAGCTTTGTTTAACAAGCATCACCCTTCCTTTCTTTTCAAATGCTTCCTCAGTCAATCAGCAGCTTATTCGATTCCTATTCTTATTAAACATCTGATATAGATGGTGGGAACAATGAAGCAGATTCTTCATCTGTAGGTTGCAATCCGTATGATTTCTTCTCGATCTCCTGCTTGTGTTTCACCTCGCACCTAAGCATCACGTTCCTAGGGACAGAGACATCTGCGCTCTAAGGCAATCATAGTATAGTATAGTATAGTATAGTACTGCCAGCATGGTTACATCGTTCTGCGGGCAAGCTAAGCTTCAACTTAAAAGTCACCTGATTTGGGCCAAAGGAGTAGGAACAGCTGCTGGGGAAGCACCATTACCATCTATGGGAGGTTGAATAGCTGCATAAGTAGTAGTAGGAGCATGGGCACTGGGAAAAGATGAAATCGATCCAGCTCTGGTAACAAAGCAGTAGGCAAGGCGGAACCTCCTCTACTAAAATACGAATACGAATACGAATACCCTACTTCCGAGGAGAAAGGACATCCCTCAATCACGGGACAATCCTCCACTCCAGGGCAAAGGTACTTCCAAAGCAGACAAGGTTCATCTGCGCATGAAAGGAATGAAACAAATTCAATAGATTCAATAGGGTCATCCCCACCGAGATCGGTACCTATCTAGATCCCCAGCTTCGACAAGGCGTCCTCCTTCGCATTTTGCGACCATTCCCACGAGGACTACGATTCGGATTCTCCAATTTCATCCCCAATTACACCTCTTAAGAGGAAGGGACGGCCCTCTATCCGGTGTGGGTTCCTACGAATTATTGTATGGTTTCGGATCCTGGTCCCTCTGCCCTTGCTTTTTGTTATTCCATAGGGGTATGGATTGAAGTAATCACTAATCCAGGAAAGATGGATCTTTAGCTAGCTCTACGGCAAAGCCAATACGCCATGTATCAAAACAATAGGGATAGGGGTAATTGTATACCACCTACGAATAGGAATATCCTGGGTTTAGTAATAAATCGAATTTCATCAATTCTAAGCACGGTAACGGCAGTGCTCCTATCCAACGGCCGGGGATCTATTCGATTTATCAATTTGCTAATGCCGAAAAGCTTAGGTTGTTATTTCATCGTCTTGCGCTAAAAAGGCACCCTCCTATTATGCTAAGGCCAGGGACGGATAACGGCAAAGCGGAACAGCAATAGCGAAAGCAGGTACAGTAACGGCGCTATCCCTAAGCGGCTATGGCGAATCAAAATAGATAAATTTAGAGCGTTGCGAATTTCCTTCTAAGGAAAGATCCTACCAATCACGGCTTCCTAGCTTAGGGCACCTTCCTTGCTACGAAAACGGATTACTCTACGGGATTCGGCTCCAATTGATCGGCCGAAGACACCTATTGTTTCGGATTTTATAGTTGCCATTGGAAAAAAAGGATTGCGCTAGTCTTGCGTCGGATAAACGGCTCCTCGGTGGAGTAACGGTTCTAAGGTAGCTAAATACGCCGCTACTGTGTGGTACAGTACTTTACTTTTCTTCCAAGTTTTCTGCTCGTAACGATTCCTTTGAGGAAAGGAGAGAGATTCGAGTTGCTTTAACCCTTGGGGAGCATAGTTCAGGAACGACTGAGTTCGATCTGATCATTTGGTTCGGAAAAACAGATACGAATCTTTGAACGGAAGCCGAGTAAAGGCAGTTCAAAGCAAAGGACCTCTCCCTCTGACTAGGATGGTAGCTAGCTTCACTCCAAAAAGAAATGTAGTAAATGTGGGGGCTAAGGTTTCACCGTCGGTAAGATTGGGCTCGCTGAACCCGTCTCTCCCCCTGATTGGGATCTGAATGGAAGGGTGGGTTAAAAAACCATGGCCAGCCCCCCTCAATAAATATCGCCAGTAGGTTACTGATGGGATGCTAGCTGCCGGTATACAGGAAAACCGTGGTGCAGAGGACGAGCAAGAAGACTGTGCTAACACATATCCCTTCAATTTATTGGTTCTACAGAAGATGTATGATAAAGAGCTGGCATTAAGTCATCCAACGCGCTCAGGCTTTGTATTATAAGAGGAAAGACTCTCGCCAGTATAGATTGAACGTATGGCGCTTGCTTACAAGACAGCTACTGAAAAAGGCTACTTCTTCAATCTGCTGAATGCCCTATTCCATATGAAGTCTATCTTTCCCAAGCGTATACTTTTGTTCTATAAGCAAATAAAGCATACTTCTTTTGCGGATCAAGCAGTCTTCTACCTTGGTGGGTAGCGGAGAATCAAAGAAAGGAATAACGCTAGCTAGCGTCGATTAACTCACTTAACTAGATGCGATGCGCACAACCAAGAGGTAGGCGTGTTGCTCTCAGAGATTCACTGAGTCTGGGGCTGGGGTCCTCTTTCTGCTCGTGCTGCTTGCTAATCAATCTACTAGTGCAAATCCACCAGGGCTCTACTTTCTTCTAACTCTACATGAGACATGAGCAAATGTGGGTCAGCTTCCTCAACTATACTCTAACTTAGATTCTCTATTTGCGGAAATCTATTCCTTTCTTACTCAGGTGGTACTACTTGATAAGCAACTCTCATATCTTGTCTTCTCTGTTCGATGATGCCTGCCGAGGGACTGACTCCTCTTCTCCTTAGCCTGCCGGTACAGCTCCTTCTGTTCTCGTGCATAAGCTGAGTCTTTGCTTGGGTAGGGCTATGGAAATAGGTAAGATACTAGATAAGTCAACTCGATATTCCTTTCTTTTCTTTCTGAGGGAAGAGTTAATGAATGTCAGAAGCTTATTGCCTTCTGGCTGGAATATAGGGAAAGTAAACATAGGACCACAGATGAGTACATATAGGCATTGGCATAGGTACAGTACAGTGGAGATCATTGATTGGGGTCAAGTCTACCAGCACTCACCTAGAATCTGTCATATTAGTTTATGAAGTAAAGAAAGAATGAGTTAAAGTAGGTGTACTTTTGACATATTCACAAAGAGTATCAACCAATAGGAAAGGAATAGGCGGCTAGGAGTTTGTTGCTTGGGACGACTATCATCTATCTGTCTTAGGTTATGTATTCCTTTAGTGATTGGAATAGGACGAGGAGTCTAACTAAGGAGTATAATGGAATTGCTTGTCAACCATAGGCTTCTTCTACGGAGCTTAGGAGAACTAGAATCTGAGGAAAAGAAGAAATGTCTATCCTTGGGGATAGAGCAAGGTCCTATAGCGAGACATTCTTTCTCTTCCGAAATCGTAATGGGTTAGATAAGTTCCTGCCTCAACAGTCCGGATTGAAGTCTGGTCAAGAGAAGAGGTTCGGTCAAGGGTGAAGGAGTCGAATTAGAATACCGTTGAGATGACTAAGCACCCATTCCATGTCAGAGTTTTTTAAGAAAGCTCTAAGCCCAGTTGAAGCTTAAAGCAAAGATAGGATTGAGCTAGAAAAGGCTTTTTTGAATGTAGGGCGAACCCCCCTCCCCTAGTCATCGAGGAGGGGAGGTAGCTTATTGACCAACTGTATAGGGTAGGCAGGCTGAGTTCCCTTTCGCTTGATGCAATGTCAATTCTAAATCAAGCAATTGATGGAATCAAAAGAGGGAACGAAAGTAAATGAGAAATTACTTTTCACTCGGAATTCTTTATTCATTTGAAAATGAGACTCTCACTCGCCTTTTTCTTTTCTTATCCCCTAATCTACTACTTCAAAGCAGTGTTTCTGCAGTGTTCCTAAGATGAGCTATGTCTGGTTTAGTGTCAACTAATCTTTAACCCTTTGATGGTAGAGGGGAGTAACTCGCTTTTAGCCCTCTACAACTGAAGTTCTCATGTACTTAAATAACAAACAAGATTGAATAGGCCACAAGGCCAGAGAAAAGGTAGGTTAATTGTTCTAGGATTGGTTGTCTCATTGACAAGTGATGGGAGTATCAGGGTTTCGATACCCATGGCAACGTGGAACAAGCGAAAGAAAGAGCCATGAAAGCCTAAACCTGAACTGCAGATCCTAGAAGAAAGGTAGCGTAGTCTTGTGGAAATATGCCCATAAGAATTCCAAGAACAATCAAATAAGTAGTGAATTCCCATAAGGAAGAGAAGACACCCTAAACTCTAAAGTACTAACTAAACTAGATCTAGATAAAGTACTGACTAAACTAGATAGGCCCTAGCCTTCGCTAGGTTAGGGTTGCGATTGTGATAATCCGGGTCAGTCGAGGCTGGTAAAGTAACTAAGTTGCAAAGAAAACCTCAGATAGACTAGCTTAGGAAATGGTGAAGCTTTAGAATTACCAATGGATAAACTGATATGGGACTGAAACCGATTTCCATAGTTCTGAGGCATGGGAGAAGTGGATTCAATGGGGATGATGATGGCCCGAGATAAGAATGGGAAGTTGATCAAGAGTGCTGGCCGTGTTGATGCCGTTGAGTTGCCAGAGAAGAGTTCATTGCCCTAACGGGAATTTGCAGAAATTCTGCGATACCTGATACTTGAAACTCGATCTATTTCACCGTACTTCTACTAATACTAAAGCTAAGCCTAATATTGCAATGAAGCTAAGAATGAGTCAGTTGTGCTACTGCTTCCATTCCTCGCATTCAGCTTGAAGAGCCATATTGAACAACTATAAAGAGCATCTACCACTGCTCGGATTAGCCTCCCTCCTATCATTCTCATAAGGATTGGCTTCCGCTTACTTTAGGTCTTGACTTCCTATCGGGATAGACAGCTCAGATTACATGCTTTAGATTGAAGCTACTGCTCCTCTTTCTTTCATTATCTCTTATTCTGCATCCTATCCACCATAGAATACTCTCTTCCAGTCCTTTGATCATATAGCCATCCATCTTTCATCAATGAAATTGTTCCGTATGGGTAGCAAATAAACATATCAGAAGAGCCAACCCGAAAGCACTTGCTTCAAAGAAGAAGCTGTTACCAAGAAATTCCTGTTTCAAGTCTGTATATCTCGATAGAACCAATTCCAATCCAGGTAGTGTGAACAGAGGATGTGGAAGTTCTGTTTCCTTGCCTTGGCTCTAGAAGTCAAGTCCTGTCGGCGGACATAAGACGGAACCCCGGTGGTTTGAAGGCACGTAGCCACTGTGTCTAAGATTGAGCAGGCGGGTACGGTTTCGGAAATGACATATTGAATAGGTCTGTATACCCTCAAGGGAGTTCGTTCCATAGAGATCTGCCTTCTAAAAAGCTTTGCTCATTCTGCAAACTACTCCCACCAGTCACTGAGCTAGAGACTGGCACGAGATGTTGTGTTGGTTTATTAGAACCATACCAAGTTCCTAAGATTACAAGATTCATAACTAGCGTGATCAACGAGACCTCCTCGACATTATAAGGTTCTCAATCAGTTCAGTAAAGTACGAGCGCCAGGATAGATTCCTTCTCACTAATAAGCTCCTGCGGCCAGAAAACTCATTTTTGCGGGATTGTTAACCCCTTTCTGAACCAACCTTTGGAAAGCTCTTCGCAGCATGGAAATATTCACCCGAGACTGAAATGGAGGCATAAGTAGGCCAGCTTACACTAAATGCTCCGGATATTCTTATATCAATCCTAAAAACGAACTGTTGATGTGTAAGCCAACACCTTGTGAACGTCGTATACTCGGTAGTGACAGTTGGAAAGCTAGCAAGCAAGTCAATAAAATAGGAATGCCCCTTCCAACCTCAAAAACCTTTGAAAGCTGGTGAATTACATCTAGCTAGCCGGGAAAGCATTCCCCTCCTACGACTAGGATAGTGCTATTAGTAAGTATTCGTCCCTCCGCTAACTAAACAGCTCACAGTTCTCTATCAGTCCCTAAGCCTATGCCTTCTTCTGTCAATCTTGTACTTACTGTGAAGTACAGCAAGGCAAGAAGATTCCCAATAAAGTCCAATGCGTCCTCTCATGCGTGACATACATTCCAAGCCCAGACATGTTGTACCTTAGGGCTGAACAACTAGTAATGCAATCAGACTCTTGAGCCCAGTTCCTAGTAAATGCTTTAGGCCCGGGACCTAAACAAGATGCCCAAATAAGAACATCCACGCCCATACTTTATATATATTATATATATATAGTGGAAAAAGCCCATACTTTAGAGTTACTGCTTCAGGATAGCTATTCCTCTCCGACTTACTTTTCTGATCTGAGATAGGGTTACCCCGGTACTATCAATAGCGAAGTAACTGATTGCTTGGGAGCATTTGTTGGCATGTCATAGAGAGCCAATCAGAGAGTGCAAGTACGAGTTCAATTTTCCATGTGATGAGTAGCGGCGGTATCACATAAAGAGACAGGCTCCACAAGAACATTCGTTCCTAGGTGCATGACTTGGAGGGGAGCTCCTTCTTGCTAAGAGTGCCAGTGGATTCTCCTCCTATTCCTCGACTCTTTATTAAGGAGACAGACCGGTAATCTCGCTTCTGATAAAAGATCGGCTATTCCCCTAAGAAAGCAAAGGGGTATTCTTCCTTCATAGATTCCCGATGCCGAGCTACTCTTGATAGGCTTTCCAAGACCAAGTTTATAGAATGATCCCTTGCACATTGAGCAAGACAGTGTATTCTTTAGGTTGGAGTAAGATCAATGGAGCCGAAAGTAAAGCATCGGTAGTGAGGCTTTCCTCCATGAGGAATTAATCCTTTGGTCGTCAATGGGAACTTTAAGACGAGAGCCAATGTGTCCAAACTTCCGGCTGAATTGTTGCTTTCTAGTGGCCGACCATCCTTTCCAGACCTTCTCTAGAGCTCTTCAATCCTTCCTCCTAAGATAAGATAAGATAAGATCCAGGCTAACTTTTTCAAGCAATGGAATGACTGGTAGGCGATCTCAGGCTCGCTCGTCGTTGGGTAGTTTCCGATAGTTCTATCACCATTCCAGGCTCTTCGCATATAGAGAACTCGAAGGTGGTCGATGTAATAGAGCAGGCCTGAGGCCATTACGTACTTTCTTTGTTTAAGTTATTATTGAGAGGGTCTTTCAATGATAGCTATACACAATGAGCGCTGTTTTCTACATGCGAGATGAGAGCGGATAAGGCTAAAAAGAGAAAAAGCAGGGCTTGGCTTATTCTATTCATCTGCACCACCTGACAGAGATTCTTTCACAGCCTCGTTCAGCTAGTAGAATTCTTTATAGATCTCGTTCTTTTCACTTTCTGGGCTGAGACCGTCCAATTTCATTCTTGCCTGGGATCGGAACTCACACTCGATCCCTACTCTTTCCTCGTACTTCACAGGTTTTCGAGGCCGAGGGTGAACTGGACTCGCATTCACTTGCTGGGAAAAAGAGAGTGGATCAGGCTACGACTGAGGCTGAGGATAGGTCACAGGACGGATGAGGTAAAGTATTCCAAAACGGAGGATTCCAACCCGAGGAAGTAGGTCAACCACCTGCTCCGTGGAAGTAGTTAGGGGATAAGCCCAAGGAGGATAGGCCTATGGGATTTCCACAATGAGTCCTAGTACCAGGTAGGTTAAGGCGTAATAAGTCAAAGAGGTCTTAGCGGAACTCGATAAAAAGGAGGGATGTGACTCATCAAAGGAAGTTGCCGACTCGGGTAGGTAAGCAAGAAAGTAGACTCCTTCATCGGCCAGGGTACTCCTGAAATCTATCTCAGTAGGGAAAAGAGGAGTTATGGTATAGAGAATTCTGACCTAAATGGATGCATTGATTAGGGTCTTTGTCCCGCATCCTTACGAATACAAGAGTGGTTTTTTTTGGGTATAGCAGGACTTGAACCTGCGACCATTAGGTTAAAAGCCCAATGCTCTACCAACTGAGCTATACACCCTATTTTACAAGAAGGCTTGGTGCGGAAAAGAAAAGAGGGTGGCCTGGCCCCTTTTCTTCTTATCATATCACAAGGGCGCGGCTCTGTATGGGGCTCGTACTGCGGAGCAAGTCTGGGAGTCCTTTCCACTCATTGAGGATTCTATCTAAAAAAGAAGGTCAACGGGGGAGACTACAGTAGCTCGAACTCAGACTATCTACGAAAAAGCTAAAACTCCCTTGTCTTCAACTATGAACTTACATCTATCGATAACACGGGCTTCTTAGGTCAATCACATCCCCAGGAACTTCTAACTGGCCTAGCAAGGACGGGCATCTTTCATCAATTGATTCGATTTAACGAGAGGCTCGGAGATGGTATACGTAGAATAGGGGAAAGTAAAGACAAACTTCGGTCAATTTACGTTTTCAAAACTACAGCTATCTTGCCTAGAGTCCCAGAGCTTAACGGAACTCTTGTTTACTATAAGAATAAGAATAAGAATAAGAGCCCACCGCTTTAGAAGTGCTTTCCTCTCTCTTTCTTTCGAACCATAAACTCCGAAGCGGTTTCACTTTACCATACTGGAGAAGGGCTTCACTCGCGCCTTGGGGACTGAACTAGAGTACAGAACTAGCTTCCTCTGTACATATTGTTTTCGGGTAATAATACTATCATTGAGAAAGAATAGATAACGACTATCAGGCATATGACTGATTTCTATATGGGTGTGGGCTCATACTCTCATTTTATCCTTGCTCGCGGAATACGTCACTTAAAATAAGCTATTGACGTCTTAGTTCCGACCTTGTCTCCTTTCTTTCTTTTGTTCACCGGTGCAAGGCAAGGGCGGAGCTCTCTTATGTTCATCTTCCACGCCTGTCTGCATCCCAAGCACTAAATGAGTGAAATCCAATCCCGGAAAAAGGCTCTCTTGCATCTTTTGCTTCCCCACCCGGCCTCTATTCTAGATTCACCGTCTTCGGATGCATCAGTTTATTATGCTTATGCCTAATCTTAATACTGGCTAGTTACTTCAATTACCTTACCCCTCCTTTTAAGGAGGTTTCAGAGCACCCAGTCACAGCTCGTCACAAGAAATGATGGTCGAGTCCCCGTGCATGAAGTCAGTGGATTCGAGTGAACTGACCGTACTACAAATCGACATACTTGAGGAAGCTTCTTACTAAACCAAAGAAAGGGCAGCTCCAGTTGTGTTGTCGATTCCCTTCTCCCGAGAGCTTTCACACTATACTTCTACGAGTACGAGAAGGTTTTATTGAAAACGTTCGAAAACCATAGGGAAAGTAACAAATCTTTCTTGGCACGTGCCCCTGCTCCTGGTCTTCGAACTAGTCATTAATGGTCGGCAACATAGGTACCCTTTTTCGGTATGCGTTGCGAACACTTTCATTTTTAGCGTCTCATCTTCTCTGGAGAAGCTCAAATCGAACGGATAGAGCAGATGGTCCAACTACAGAACTTCTTCTTTTTCATTACTTCCATGGTCGTGCCCCGTGGCACGGCAGCACCCGTACTATTGAAATGGTTCGTCAGTAGAGATGTTCCCACTGGTGCCTCTTCTTCCAATGGTACTATAATTCCTATTCCTATCTCTTTATTCCCTTTTTTGGTCTATCTACATTCAAGGAAATTCATACGCTCCATGGACAGAGCAAAAAGTGGAGTGTTGGTCAAAGCAAGCCGCCCTATTCTATTACCAGACAAAATTGGGAGAAGCTCATCCGCTAGAAATGCTTTATTTCGTTTCGTTCCCGTTCTTCATTTCCTTATTATCGAATCCATGGGGGACTTGTCATATTTAGAATCTTTCTGCGGTCTGCTCTGTTTACAATTCTTTCGTACTCTCTTCTCTTTACCACGCGATAGGTCAGCGAAGCGTGAGCGGGCGCTCCGAAGTAAAGGCCAAACACTTCGGCCTAAGGGGAATGAGCAACAAAATGACAAGATGAGGTGCCCCGGGCACCCCCATATAGAAAGAAGGGTCGAAGGTTTTGGGCCTGTAGCTTTCCCCGCCCCCCCCTCGTCGAGTGGTGCTTGTTTGGGGGGTGTGCCACCTGAAATCGGGCTTGAAGCTCTCGCCTTACCAACGAGCCGACTGTTGATGGCTGTTGGTCACGACTACTACAAAAAAGTGAAGATGAATCTTTCTATTTCACATGGAGGAGTGTGCATCTTTATGTTGGGTGTTCTTCTGTCGTGCGACCCGATGGCTTATGTGCGACCTGTGGCCCACGCCTCCTATTCTATTTGTTCAGGGCGGGCGGCGTGAACTCTGATTCGATCCGGGTATTCAATCCCGCCGCTGAGATGCTCAGTTGACTCCTTAACCTTGATAGGAAGATGGCTTATTCCTAAATTCGTGCATAAGGGTAAGGAACTTTGGATGAATTAATGCGAATGGGTGTAAGCCTCGCAGCTCGGAAACACCCAGTGCTGACCACACTGAGAGACACGAAAGCGCAGGTAATGCCAGTTGGCGAAGTGGCGTTAAGCATCCCTAGCGGTACGCAAAGAGAGGTCGTGATGATATCATCTACGTCCGTACCGCTCCTCGTGGAGTAGATCCCGCATCCAACCAACCCTTTTTTTACCAGGGAACGGGAGAATTCCCACTACCGCAGGCAGGCCAGCCGGGCCGTGAGCGCGGTGGGAACGGGCTTCCCAAAAAGCGAGCCCCGGCCCGGGTCAGCATAGAATGGGGGGGGGGACGGCCCTAATGTTGTGTTGGCCGGGTTGCGGGCGGATAAAAGCGGACGTGGGGACTCGGGTCGGGGCACAGCGTAACTAAGATAAGAGAGCCATTCCATTTAGTGCGAGACAGAATGGGCGGGCACAAGCGGTCTGGTGTCCGAGCCGATTGGTCAGACGACGACTACTGCACATATTATATTAGCCGCCTATCCCGGAATGGACTGGGATGGAAACGCGAAGCAACAAGCAAGGGATGAGCGCTTTGTTGCTAAAGCGCATACGTTTTCTTGGTTTGTTTTTTGGGGGTGGGGCAATAAGCTTGCTTCTTCACAAGCTTATCCCCGCCCCCTTTCCTGTCCGTCCCGACCGGCAGCAGTTGGGTCTCCCCATCTCTCCTCAACTTCCCCGGTCTTCGGCCCGAGCTGTATGAGGCAGAAACTCGTCCCACGTACGGTTCGGAGGCCGAGCCCCACCCCTGCAATAATGGTGCAGCTTAGGTCAACTAATACGAATAAGATACAGTTCACTCAACGATTGCCTTTGGGTCCCGAACTCCATATGGGGAAGGAACGTTGTTGTTTGCGAGGTCTCGATCATTTACATGGACCCACTTCTCATTCCATTTGTGGGAATTTTATGATTTATAAACCGTCCCCAACGAGCGAAAGGTTCATGTTTGAACATGATGAATCACTTCGTGCCGACCTGTTGCCCATAAACTTTCCTGCCTCATATGAGAATGGAAAACTGGAAGATTTTCTGATGAAGAATCACGAACATAAGAATTTCTGGTTTAGCATGTTCCCAGAAAGAAGATACTACTGGTCGCGAGAAACGAGGAGCACGACTGAAGTGGCTATACATACAAATCCATTGACGGATCTATATGCTCCGATTGGAACTGGAAGTTCCAGAACTGGCGGCTGGTATACCACCATAATGAAATTGCCTTTTATTTTTAGTATTCGGATAGGATTTCTGTTGGCTTCATCGGGAGGCTCGCGTAGTTTGTTACGTCAACTCCAAAAGGATAAGTTGCATTGGAATCGAGAAAGTTTCGTTCATAATTGCATAAAAGGAGTCAAAATAGTGGCTGCGGCGCGTCGAGGGTTGATATCGAATAACCTTTCGAGCCTTCCCCAATGGATCTCTATCCTCCTTTGAAACCAGTAGAAGTTCACTGACCATCCCTGTCAAACATAACCCAAGGTAGGATCGAGAGGAGAAGAATAGGACTCTTGCTAGTATCATAACCTCTCGATGGGAGAATGAAACCATTAGATTAGTGGAAAGAAGAAAGAATGGGAAGAAAGCAGCCATGGGCAAGCTTTAATTAATATAAATAAGTAGGAGTTACAGCCTTTAAATTAGAGTGAAACGAGCCTTTGACGTAGTCAGAAATTCTACTGCCCTTTCTCTTCTTTCTTTTTTATTTTTTATTCTAGTTTTTTATACTATACGTATAATCACCTTTCCGGGGAAGGGGTAACATAGACGGAGGCACATGTAGACAGATACAGACTTTTGAAATCTTTTGCCTAAGCGAAGTAGATAAGTATGAGGGAAGAAGTATTTTATTGTCCAGCATGATCGGTTTCATAAGTCCAGTTGTGCCAGAAGCTAGAGTTGCCTTTATTAGTGGATAAGGGTGGGTTAGGCATGACATTCTTAATCGTAGACAAGGCGCGCTGCGGAAGAGCTTGATTGCTAACTAATTGCTTGCTTTTAACCAGTGACTGACTTACACGGCTACTACTTTCCTGAGTACCGCTTCAGAATCGTTCCTACTTTCCTTTTTAAAGGTCTTCCTCTCTCTACTAGGATTGACTCGCTTAGAAGTCGAGGGGGTCCCATTTCCATTCCTTTGCCAAAGACCCTAACGACAGCTTGAACTACCTCAAAGATTTGTCTCATTGATCCGAAAAGAAAGGAAAGAAGAGGATTCCTGGGAAGGATAGAGTATATCAGCAGGTTCATCGCACAGCTCACTCCAAAAAGGATTTGAGTGGAAGGTTGAGCGCCCCTTAACGTTTAGAAGTATCCTTTTTTCAACGGTTAGAAACCTTTCTATTCTAAGACGGCTAGGCTAAGTCGAGGGCAGACACAACAGGTCACGAAGAGCTAGAGGATATAGAATTCCTATTTACCGGGAAGAAAAGCGGAAGGAAACATCGGCTCTTCCGAGATCTTATGTAAGGAATACTAGTTCTCTAAAAAGTAGAGCTAAAAGATCTTCAAGAAATGTCTTTCCCGCGGAAGACTCTAACTCCTCATAGCATTACGCTAATCCGCAAATATCGAATGATGCTTCGACAGATTCAGTCATCCATTCAGCTTTGAAATCGGAGACAAGGAAAACTACTTCATAGAAATAGAAATAGAAGCGCCGCGGATCAATATAGAGATGCGAACCAATATCCTTTTCCTGGTGGACTCTGAAGTACTCGTCTTTTGCACAAGGCCTCGTGTCAAATAACATCCAACCACGTCCACGTCCTCCTACCTCGCCCATTTGCGGAGATCATCTACATTTTGCTTCGTGTCGAGCTCTAATCCAAACGTTTTCCTTCGGGAGGGCATTGCTGCTTTCTTTCTGTAGTGAGGCTGGCTCTTAAAAATGAGCTAAACTCTGATAGATTTAAAGGTAAATTTAGGTATTCTTATCTTATATGTATCGAGTGATTGTGAAGCGCATTCAACGCGCTAGATATGAACAAGGCTTGTTAGCATTGGCACGTGCATATGTTGGGTATGATATTTACTTTCCAGCATTGATTTATTTTAGAGGGCGCATCTATCGTGCAGGAATACTACACTTTCACGAGCGGGACTTTGCTAAATGTCTAATATCTTTTCCTATTGGTAGTGGTGATGTTAAGTTCACAGGAAAAGAAGACAAGGAAGAAGCTACTACTTATATGATTGAGCAAGCTGTGGGTTTCCATCATCATTTGGCTTTGCCCTTCCTCCTCGTTTTTCTTTGAGATTGGCAATCTTATCCACTTTTTTACTTTGCTCCACACAGATGAAGGCAAGCTTGTCTTCGCTCTATCTTACCAGGAAAGTAGGAAATACACACCCCTGTTGGTTAAAGCAGACTCGTATGCCTATTCTGATGCGGAGGGATCAGCCACCTCTTTCTGTTCGAAAGATTCCAGACCTGACTTAAAGCCCTCTTTCACAAGACATTTGGTTGATCAGGATTTGGTAAACCTAGAGATCTGATTCTGGGATAGGGTAAATCTGTTCTTTCTGCTTCTGCCTATGCTTGTCTTTTAGCATTCGCCTATGCGGATTGAGATAGATATTGATATCTATCTGGGCGAAAGAGCACAAAAGGGAGTGGTTTGGCCGCTAAGAACTTAACTCCTAGGCGATGGAAATATAGAATCTATGTATGGCTCAGCCATCTCTTCTTGAACTTGCTGTGGAACTTCTCTATCTTTGTCATTAAAGGCTATGTATCCCTTTCCCTCATTAGTACTCAAGCACTAGAACCGCTTACTGATTCAACGACGGTTACTGATATGCCATGTTGATCGTCATTTCTCGTTGAATGGTTCTCCCTCCTGTAGCTCTGTGGGCATTCAAACCAGAGTTTATGCGGTTGGCTATGTCCCTTCTAGAACTGCTGTTTTTAGCAATTGACAGAAAAAGTTCCGTAATCGTCCTATTTTTTCGTCCTTGTGGAAGCGAGAAATGCGTAATTAATAAATATAGTGATGTGATGATTCCATGAATCTCAGAAAAGGTAGGGGTCAAGGACCTTATGGGACTGCAATCGTGCCTGCCAATTGGGGAAGGACGCGGGCCTGGCAACCGCTCGGCTCTAGTAAGGGAAACAGGTATGTCTCACATCATTGCTCGAAGACTGGAAAAACAGCAAGTTAGCTCAGTTGGGTAGAGTGCTGGTCTGTCACGCCAGAAGTCGCGGGTTCGAACCCCGTTTTCCCCGCACGATCTGAAACTAATAGAATAGAAGGGGCCATAAACAGGAGAGTCTTGACCAATTCATTTGGTGTAGTTGAAATAACGGAATTGGAAGTTGTTCGGTCAAGTATAGGAAATTAATATAAGAATGAATAACTTTCTCAATGGTTTATTTTTTGTCTTTTATTTATCTTAATATTCATTCCATTCAGGCCATTCGCAAGCAAGCACGAAAAAGCTTCTATTTCTAAACGGAAACGCCCAGCCCAATACATCGAAACTCATTACCCATGGGCAAAGAAAGCCAGTCGAGAAAAAAAAAGAAAACAAACATGGTTTAGCGGATTCGGAATTGTAACCAAGCATCCTGGGTTCTATACCCGATTCAACACTAGAGCATGCAGCCGATCCTGGATACAGAACTATAGAAAGTGTGCAGTGAGGGATCTTTATTGGTAGCCAGTCTTTCACTTCCGCCTCTCCACTCCCATGCCTTTCTTGGTCGGACCAACCCAACCGGCGATTTCCGACAAGTCTTTCTGCTTAGAGCAAGAAGCGGAACAAAAATCAAGCTTTCTTTATTTTCATTTATGGATAACCAATCCATTTTCAAATATAGTTGGGAGATTTTACCCAAGAAATGGGTACATAAAATGAAAAGATCGGAACATGGGAATAGATCTTATACCAATACTGACTACCCATTTCCATTGTTGTGCTTTCTAAAATGGCATACCTATACAAGGGTTCAAGTTTCGATCGATATTTGCGGAGTGGATCATCCCTCTCGAAAACGCAGATTTGAAGTTGTCCATAATTTACTGAGTACTCGGTATAACTCACGCATTCGTGTACAAACAAGTGCGGACGAAGTAACACGAATATCTCCGGTAGTCAGTCCATTTCCATCAGCCGGCCGGTGGGAGCGAGAAGTATGGGATATGTCTGGTGTTTCTTCCATCAATCATCCGGATTTACGCCGTATATCAACTGATTATGGTTTCGAGGGTCATCCATTACGAAAAGACTTTCCTCTGAGTGGATATGTGGAAGTACGCTATGATGATCCAGAGAAACGTGTGGTTTCTGAACCCATTGAGATGACCCAAGAATTTCGCTATTTTGATTTTGCTAGTCCTTGGGAACAGCGTAGCGACGGATAATTCCGAATCTACATAGGTCTAGTCCAGGGGAGGGGACAAATCAATAGGAAATGCTATTTGCTTCTTAATCTTAAGACTTAAGATAAGAAGAAGAACTTTTTAAAAATGAAAGAGTCGGATATCATATCATTTCTTCAAATAAGGAAGAAGAAGTGTTATCGAAGGATTTCCTTCCATTCTTCCTAGTATGGAAGAAGTCAAGAAAAAGTACTGCGTCTCGATCTATACGAAAGGGCACAGGTTTTTTCTTTTGGTTTCATTGATAGCAGAAGAGTACGCTAGCTAGCGGAGCCTGAAAACGCTTGCTTGCGCCCCACCCCTACGCTACGGAAACTATTGCCTATGCTTGCTGCTCGCTCAGTGTCAGTAGAAGGGAAGAAAAGATGGTCACTCCTTTTAGGAACATGGCGAGCCTTACTTACGACTGTTGCACTTCACTCGCAGCTCGTTCATTCACTTGCTCATGAACTCGCAGCTTCGCCAGAAGCGACTAGTCGCCTCCTTTCCTCCGCCGAAAGATGCTTAGCTTAGCCAGACGAAGGAGGGGAGCTGGGGAAGGCCGACGATGGCAATGAGGGGGAAGCTGTCGTAGAAGCTTTGCCCCTTGCTTTACATAAATTGTTATGAACTTACTAAATGACCTTATTTATTCTCCCGGAACGCTAGCAAATCTAATAGTTCCATCTGCTCTTCTTAACTTAACTTAAGAATAAGAACGAAGGCCGCCATCCTTCTTATTCAGGAACCCTTTGTTTGAGGAGGGCGTATCCCAGGGAAGGGGAGAGTGGCCGAGCGGTCAAAAGCGACAGACTGTAAATCTGTTGAAGGTTTTCTACGTAGGTTCGAATCCTGCCTCTCCCACTTGTTGTAGACTTAAGAGAAGAGAAAGTAGGCGGAAGCCTAGGAGGGCCAACCGAGCGAAGCTCTTTCTTTTTTTGGCCGTGCCGTGAAGTGCAATTTTATCGTATGCGTTTTAGAGAGGTTGTCGAAAAAGACGATCTATAGAGATTCCCCATCTATATCCAATCGAGAATAGAAGCGAGTCCAGTTAGTACGGACTTGGGGAAGAGTGGTGGAGCAACTATTGGTTGGTCGGAGAGGGCGAAGAAAACATGACTCTGGTGGGCGTAAAAGAGCAAAACCTTAACGATGTGTGAGCGTTAGCGAGTCTGTCCTTTCTTTCTATCTAGCTGGTACCAACAAAACAAGTCTGTTCTAGCTTTCTCGTGGACAAGATGGCAAAAATTCATCTTTCCTTTGATTTCTTGGTGGTACAGACGGCCGAGCTCCTGCGAGGGGTAGGGTAGATGAGTACCGAGCGGAAGAAGAAACCGGATTGATTGAGAAAGCAGACCGTCCAGAAGCAAGGTTAGGATACCGTCCACCCGAAGAGTACGGGGATGGAGGGAGGAAAGTGGGAATAAACCGTCTGTCAGGTAGGACTGGTGGTAGAGAGGGTATAGATGGTAGATCAACTCTGTTTATGGTGGGGGAAAAGAAACTCTTCTGATCGGACAGGAGTCGAATTAGCCCTCTTTCTATCGCTACGCCCGTTTTGTGCCGTCTATTTTCTTTGGTAACTCAATTTAATTTCTTTTCAGAAACCTAATAAGCCATGCCTGCAACTAGTTATTAAGCAAGGGTAGTCAACTCCACTCTTTTCGCCAGAAGTCTTATTTTTAAGATGGAAAAGAAGGACAGATATATCTTGACTAGTACATCCGCCTTGCCATCCAAATCATTAATCTATTTATTTTATTAGTATTCTGCGTGGATATCCCGACCTTGTTAAGGATAGAGGTAGGGGTAGGTGTTGGGCATGCGGAGACTTAAGACCTTCGTAGGCAATCAGGTATGGCTTTGGTTAAGTGAATTTACGACTCCATCTTCACCAGTAGCCAAGGTAGGCATAATACGCGTGAGCTCTTTCAAGTCTTTCGTGCGGGTATACGTTGAGCTAGTCCTCGTACTCCTTTTCTTAGCTCTTTTAGAAAGAATCTTATTTTTCATCGTGTCAGGTCCTGGATGTAGACTCGGCTATGGTAGGATCGACCTAATTGTGATCATTCTCCGCTTCGTTCGCTGATCTCTTGCTATTGCTTTTTCTCTCTAGCCTTGTCAGGCTGGGCCTAGGGTTTCCATTCCTAAGGCTTTTTCTGTTTCAAAGTCCGACTGCTAGAATTCTTATAATGAAAGTCTTCCTAGCACGGACTATGGCTGCTTATTAATTAAGTAAGGGAAAACATCTTACCATAGGATCGATCATAAGGCCTAGGTCTTTCTTCAAAGATAAGTACTGACCTTTCCTACTGTGTCAAAGCACTTTTGCTAAGCCTCACGCTTAAGCAAGTATTTCATCTGCATAAAGGAGGAAGTAACTTACCCTTGAACAATCGCCTGCTCTAGCATATTGGAAAAGGCGTGCATAGGTTGACTAGTCTAAAAAGAGAGGCTTCCTTATAAGGGCATTGTCGCTCGCTCGGATTCATTTTCCAGGTCCTACATGTTCTAGGACTATAGATGATCCAACATGCCTATAGTTTTCATTATTGTTTTATGCTTTAGCCTCCTTTTATAAGCACTTACTTGGCCCATGCGAGTCGATTTCAAGATGTCAACTTTGACTATCTTTCTCTTCTTACTTTACTTATCCCTTACATTACTTTACCTAGTAACTTTGAAATAGGCATATCTTGTCTACCTTCCATATACCCTAGCATTTCTACTAGTTGTTTTCTTGCATATATCCAACCTGAAATACCATTGCTTCTTGTAGGTTTTTACTTCTACTTTCTTGACTATAATTACCTATACTTGCCATCCCGTCTTTCTATTCCTTTTGAAAGTAAACTTGTGACCCTTCGAAGCTATGAAAAGACCTATTATGTATAGAGCTTGACATGCCAACTACTATAGCTATAGTAAGTACTTCTAGCTATTCCTACTTGTTTTTTTCCTACTTGACTAGTGCTGACTTACTTCTTTGCCTATGAGAATTCTTATTATTCTCCAAACTGTGGTATCTGAAATGACCCACTTTCCTGAGCAAAAGAAAGCTTACTACAGCACGGTCTTACGTCCAGGAATGGAACATTCCATCTCTTCTTGTCCACTGGTATAGAAAGAATATGCATTTTCTTGATGTTTCAAACTAGGACTTTGGATTTCTCCTATATTAAGTTGTTGGGTACGAAGGAGCTTATGTTGCGTATATAGATATTTCCTTATTATTAAGTTGTTGAGCAGGAAGCAGAAGAACTTTTCTTCTATATTCGATTCGCTATTTGGCACAAGGCGAGGAGGAAAGAATAGAAGAAGCATCTGACTCTTTCATGCATACTCCACCTGGATGATATAGATCATACTATTAGGTAGTCTCCGAATCAGTGATCTGTCTTTGATGACATCTATCTGGTACCACGCATGAAGCTTGCTTCGTTCTGGTTTTTTCTGGTGTGTGAAACATTATAGGATGGGGCGAGCCCCAGAAAGAAATCCTGGGCAGTGGTTTACTTGATTTTCTAAGAACTAAGACTGGCGAAGGGAAAGGATGGTAAAGATATTGAAGTACTCACCAAAAACTAGGATGAACCGACAGCTTCGAAAAAAGAAGAAGATTAACTTCCCCTACTACTTACTACTCGACGATTCGACCATTCATGGTTGGTGTGGCTCCTATTCCTCGATATGCCGGACCTTCTTCTACACTACCACAAGTTCGTAGCTTGCAAACTCCCGATTTGCCCATTATTTAATCGCGCCTTTGCTTTGAAAAAAGGTGCTTTCACCACAGCACAGACATGCCAGTAACTGACGAATTGGATGCTCCAGCAGTAGTTCCAGTTCCGAAGGGAAAAAAAAAGGGAAAGTCCCGCTTGTCAACCATGCCTGAGCCCAAAGGAAAAGCAGTACCAATCCGCTTCAAAGCTTCAGTCCTAGCTAGCCTATCTTCGACGTCAGAACCAATTTCTTCAATTCAAAAGCTTTCTTCAGCTCGCCCTTGTGCTTACGCCAGCCTTTGTTCACTTGTCTCGGGCTTACTTCTAGACTTGGATGGACTTCGATCTTCATCTTTAGTAATACCTAACGTTGCTAGGGTCTTCCATGCTTATAAAGTATTACTAAAAAGAATCTTTTTTCCTAGTGTTTAACTTTTTCTCATTCTATTTATACAACCCATTTTCCTTGATACTGGAATCGAGCTACTTCCATTTTTTTAGGTAAAGATCAGGCGGGAAAGCTTACACCACCCATATTCTTCTTTATGTGGCTGACCTATTTGTTCACTTTTCACAAATCATGTAGCAATTTCGAAAGAGAGATCAGGATCAGAGCAAAGAAGCTGCGAAATGAGGGGAGGAGACTCTGCCTCCATAGTATAAGTTGCTATCCACTTATGCTTGGTTTGTGCTTTACCACGAAATCTTGCCTCTCACCATCATGAAAGACAGATGATGATGTCGATTTCTTACTGTCGAGACAGCCTGTCCGAATCCAAATCATTCGACTTCCTCCTTTGCAGTGGCGAGGTCGTTGATTCCTATAAATCAAGATGTTTTGTTGCCTGCTTCTTTTTATGGGCCTTCTCTCTTGGATGGTATTATCCACTTGGTATATTGTGAAAGTCTCTACAAAGACGAAAGGGCCCCATGCCTTCTTTGAAAACGATATCCCTCTTCAACGCTTCCACTAGCCCTAGACTCGGAATACTCTGCTTAAGAGATCCCCCTCTCCGGCCAGAGAGGATTTGAGTACAACATTGATTGCGGAAGATCTTTGTTCCTATTATTTTTAAGCCTAACTAGGCGCGCAGCGGTGAGTGCGAGCTGCTTTCCAGAAATGCTGGAAAAGAGCCAGTAACGCTATCAGTGAATAGAGCTGGTGTAAAGTCCAGCTAAAGTACCATACAGCCCCACAGGTAAAGAGTATGAGTGGAGGGAAGTGTTCTGCTCTTACAGGTACTACGGAACTAGTTCCAAAGAACTGCTAGTGAGGAATGAAAGAGTTTCTAGTGATAGGTGCTGCTATGAGTTAGCATAGCCCCAAAGAAAGTAGTCTGCGATCCCCTTCGAAGTAAGTGAAAGGGCGGAGCGAGCAAACCGGATAGCCCCACAGAGTATCGGCGACGATTTCCCGCATACACCGAATTCAACCGGGATTCAATTTGGAGAAGAATTCAGCATAGAAGCGACTTTGATCTTCGACGACCGAGGCCGTTGGAAGTGCATGAAATAAGAGAAGCGAGCAAGTATTGTGAATATAAAGAAAGTCCGGGTCACACCCAACCCAAATAGAGTGCTTGCAACTCAAAGATGAGCTCGAAAGAAGAGCCCGGCTGGGGAAGTTATATCAGTTCATAAAAAAGTATGTGAATGGCAAGGGAACAGGAAGGCTGGATGAAAGAGGCCTGAAGGACCCCCGCAGTGGAAATAGGGACCCCGGGACAAGGTAGGCCGAATAATAAGGTAAGGGAAGGAAAGGAGACGAACAATATCCATAGAGCCCCCCTATAATTCACGTAATCGCTGGGGGATAGCGTCGGGAGGGGACACGAACAAAGGACGGCGACAGTATAGCACCAAAATGAAGTTCCCGATCATCCTTCAGGTCGACAAGAAAAGGCCAAGGGAAGGTAGCGTGATCAGCTTTTCGGATCAAGATTCTGAGGGCATACAGCGACCTCATGATGATGCGATAGTTCTTGTCCTGAAAATAGGAGGAAACAGAGTCAAACGTGTTTTGGTTGATACAGGGAGTTCGGCGGATATATTATACAAACGAGCATTCGATCAAATGAACCTAGAGCTGCGTCATCTAGGTCAGGTACGAACACCCCTAGTGGGATTCACTGGAGATACTCTGCAACCGTTAGGCAAAATTCCCCTAAGGGTCGAGTTCGGCCCGGTCTTCGGCAATGATAGACTTTCTGGTAGTTGACGCTCCTTCGGCGTATAATGCGATTCTGGGACGAGGAACGTTGAATGCGATAGGGGCGGTAGTATCTACATCCCATCTGATGATGAAATTGATCCCAACGGAAGCAGGAGTGGGAGTAGAGTCCGGTCACCATAAAATGGCGAGGGAATGTTATTTGATGTCTCTGAAGGGGAAGAAGGGGCATGTGGCAGCAGTTGAGAAGGAAGAGGTGATATAAGAGGATCCATGGGACGAACCAAGAGAAGGCGAAAAGGTAAACCGTTAGACCCCCGAAGCCAAGCAGAAGGAAAAGAAAATGAGTGAGCCGACTGAAGAAGTGGAAAAGTGGGAGCCGGGAAAATTCCTAAACATTGATTGCGGTGCGGGTAGAAGAAGGGAAAGGCAGATGAGTGTGAGGGAGCCCTTTTCACCATTATTAATGAATTTTTTTCCATTAGACCTAGCTCTTGAAAAAGCAATGGAACATGCAAATGGGCAGCAACTCTTCTTTTACGCTAGGTATGCCGGTGATCTAGTGTTTAAGGTTTTGGATTTAGGACCTAGATGTCATCGAATGAATGCTCGGTATACTTGCTTTCAGAAGGAAGCTAATCTGAACACTGAATCCAGAAGAAAGAAGCTTTTCTATTTTGAGAGATGAATTCAAAGAGAGAAGGTTGTAGAAGGTAAGTAATCCGATGCGCGTTCAAATCCAACAAGAACGTCTAATGAAATGACGGAAGATGCATATTATTCTCTCGTAGCTGGGGCTAAGAACGATCCTCTTATCCAACTTTCTGTCTGTCCCAAAACCGAACCTTGGTACTGCTCTACTTCAGCATTCTACGACTGAATCCATTCTGGAAATGATGACTTGCCCACAGTAGAAGTTAGTGTCATTTTCCGCTTTTTAGGTGAAATTGGCTTTACTAGTCTCCTCTCTGTCTCTTTCCACTTCTGTCTTTCTAGTGCAAATCTCATAAGTAGAAAGAAAGCGGTAGTTTGAAGTGAGCCGCGCTCTCTCTTTCGGAATTCTGCACCTAGGTACCACTCTAGATTTCTTACTGGCTGACTCAAGTGCTAACTCATAGTGCATAGCATGTTCATAAGCCTTGTTCACACTATTAGGGTAGGGTGTTGAGCAGTGACCATATACTTCACTTCCTCCTTTAAACCACTTAGAAAAGAGGAAAAGAAAAACTTCTCAGTAAGATTAGGGTTTTCCAAGATCAGTCCAGTCCGGCCTTTACTTTTTCAAACTGGCTCATATACTCCCTTACAGATCCAACCTGATGTCATTTTCTTAATTCATCAACTGGGTTACAGATTTGGATGCACAGAAACCTATTCTTGACCTCACTAATCAAGGTGTCCCTATTAGGATGAGGGTTACTGACCACATAACTCCTGTACCACTCACTAGTTTACAACATTGAAATAAGCGATTCTTTTTGCAATGTGTCTCTCAGCGTTTTTTTTTCTCCTTTTTCATTACCCTCTCAAAAAAGATCGAAAGGATTCACTCCGGTGCTGCTTGCTGGTGGAGGTTGACTATCTCCACTATGAATAAGTCTTTCTCGAGTAACTGAGACTCAACGTGTAGGCGTTGGAAGCAGAAATAGGAGATGGGTCGTTCCAGCTCGGCAAGAGGATTCCGGAACATCCAAGTCCTAGCTATAACACAGACAGGAAAGTTTTTTTCTTTCATTGCAATGTCTGGCATCGTTTAAAATAGGCTCGCTACATAGTTGCAGGCTCGCTCGCTCCATTCTTACGCTCGCTGGCTGGTGAGGCAGAGTTGGTATGGCACTGGCTGGCTGCTAATGGTCACTCAGGATCTACTATGCGCGATACGCCGACGACATTTTGTTTGGGATTCCCCGGGCCAAAGAGATATACCTGTTCCATTCCAAGTGAAAGACCAGCAGCTGCGCATACTATTGAACGCGTGCGGCAGGTTTCAATTCCACTTTTCCTGGGCAAACTAGAAAACAAGTACCGATGTCAGGAGATGGAAGTCAGGTTGACGAGGCAGTGACGTAGGATAAGGCTCTTTGGTGAACCAGACTTTGTCTATCTTAGAGATCAAATTGGATGATAGATTTTGCTTTTTTTTTCTTGGGAATGGTCAAAGCCTTTCACGGTTGAGCAAAAGGTTCGAAAACAGAGATCAAAGACTCTGTCCTCGCTTCGATATTGTTTTCATATTGAGGGATTAGTCTGCCATCAGTGGTAGACTGGGGAAGAAGGCCGAGTGGATGCTTTCCAGCAAAAGAAAACATGACGTAGTCATCATGCCTAACAGAGAGATTCGCCTTGGTTCTGTCTATCGCTCTATAGTATAGGGAAAATGACTCCGTTCTGTCTCCATTAGCTAATCAGGCTTGCATAGGAAGGGGAAGGAAGAGATTTTCTTGCTTCAATCTCACGTCCTTTATATATGCTAACCTACCCTATTCCCTGCATACTGATGACTCGCGTTGGCTAACAGCACGTCTTTCAGCAGCTCACTAAAGGATGGGCTATTCATCTCAGTCCTCATGCTTCCGTCTTCATATCCCGCCAGAAAAGAAGAAAGGCGAGTCTTTGCTTTGGCAAAAAGAGAAGGAGCTCTTCTTGCCCATATGGGAGTGGAAGCTTCAGTGTAAGCGGAAGCTAGACTAGAAGAGAGATTCATCCTAGGCTTTGCTTGGCCCTACTCTAGTTTTGGTGCAGCTAACTAATCTTTGGGTCGAATTTCGTGACTTGATGAAGAGGAAGCCGAGTATCTTTGGTCTTGAAGAGTCAGGCCAATCCAACCGCTTGCTCCTGCCCAACTCAGTCTCAGTCGTACCATAATGCGCCTGGACTCAACACTTTTCTTGCTCCAAGACCACCCTCTAGCCCTCATGTCAAATAGATGACAGAATTGTAAACAATCTTAGAATGATTTAAGCTGAGGAACATAGAGGTCTCTCCCACCATTTTTGTCATATACCTCTGGAATAGTGTTGAAATCACACGCCACTAAGCAGGAGCCTAAACCAAGTGGTTTATCTTAGCGTGCTAGCCGCTGCTTCATTTCGTATAGCGATAACGCTTTCTCTTTCTTAGCGCTCCACCCCGCGGGGAACTCTGGTTGCGCTTTGGTTGGCTTTCTCTTTTTTTCTATTTTCTCTGACTTGACTCAGCTTGACCTACTTGACTCAGCGGTTAGAGTATCGCTTTCATACGGCGAGAGTCATTGGTTCAAATCCAATAGTAGGTAAAACCGGCCGAAACCCCCGCTTTTGCCAGCATGACAGCAAGCACAGACTGGCATCAAGGAGTCGAATGACCAAAGCATCGGTTGCTTCCACGAGACTAAACAATCAATGACCAATAAAAGACCAACGAAACGACGAGTGAGAAAGATAAAGAACGCGACGTGGTTCATTGAAGTAGAGGTTTGATCGAGGATTGGAGAGGAGAGGTGGAATAAAAAGCTCGGGATGGATTTTTGAGTCTTTGTGCGAGCCGTATGCGGTGAGAGTCGCACGTACGGTAAGGAGGGGGGTTCGCGTCTATACGTGTAGTGTGGTGGTTGGGCCTACCCACCCTATTTGTTCCATGATCTATGGGTCTACTGGAGCTACCCACTTCGATCAATTAGCCAAGATTTTGACCGGATACGAAATCACTGGTGCTCGATCTAGTGGTATTTTTATGGGGATTCTTTTTATCGCTGTAGGATCCCTATTCAAGATTACTGCAGTTCCTTTTCGGGCGGCTGTAGGACGGACGGCCCCCTATAGGTAGTAGGGTAGGATGGGTGGTACCGCTCAGATAGCGGCCAATCCTCCTAACTGCGCGCGGGCCGGGCTTAGAGCGCGTGAAACTCATCACTACCTCGTAAGGGCGTTGAGACCATAGCATGTTACACAAAAGCGCCGCTTTCTCTGGAGTGTTGTCACACAGCTGCCCGACTAGAAGAGCTACTCGCTCTGTAGTGTTGTCACACAAGATAAGCACGCCGCCCGCCTGCTGGCCGGGCGAATCGAAGTTATCTTCCGGTCAACTGTCCGCCCAGTCAAGTGCAAAAAACACAGTGGAATCACGCAACGCACGCAGCTGGTGTGCTTCCTGCCCACGAGGAAAGAAGAGCGGCAAGGTTCAGATTTGACTGTTTGCAGCATGGGAGCTGATTACCCAAAAAATCCCTGGGAAAAAAGAAAAGATATCTCGGTAACGAAAACCATAGGAGGCTGTATTGGCGAGATCCAAGGGTTCACAGCAGCCCAAAAGAAAAACCGCCTGGAAGTCCGAGGACCTTTAGTACCGTACCGAACCAGCAGCCTTCGCGCCAAGCGACGACCGCCCTTGTCCCTTTCCTTTTTCCATTCAGCCTACTTCTTAGCTTTGTTCCGTCAGTCTAAGGCAAAGTCCGTGACGAAGATCTTTCTATCAATAGATAGGAATGAGTGTTCGTTATAGGGGATAGGATCCATCTGCTCTCTCTCTCTATTTTCTTTGATGCAATTTAGAGAGAAAGAGCAGTGCGAACTAAAAAAAAAAGAGAATCGGGAGATTAAAAGATACATAGACATATACAGTAAAGGGATGTATATATTATTCCTATATATATCATCTATCTATGAAAAAAGTAAACAGAGTTCGTTTTTGGGTTCCCCGAATGGATTGGATCGTTTCTGCTTCTGCCAACGAAATGAAGGCCTAGCCCCTTCCGAATGCTTCTCCGATCCTGAACGCGAAGAGAATAAGATGCAGCTCCCCCTCCCTCTGTCTTTTTCCGCTTTGCTAATCTTCCCCTCTAACGCGGGCCGGGCTTAGGCGGGCGCGGGAGGAAGAAAGAAAGTCGAAGAGCGTCTTCTCCTTTGTCCTTTTTTCAGTGCAACACAGGAAAGCACCCTCTTTTTGTAATCTCTGCTGCTTCCCAGAGGCTTTTTTTTGTATTGAACGCATGGCGTAGCTAGGACCCCCCCAATCATGTTTGAGCCTATGTTCACCCGGGGCTCAAAAAGGAGAATTCCGGAATGCCTGCCGACGTTCAGATAAGGTGCATATCCCTTACCACTAAAGGAAAGGCTCGACGAAGGGGGGGAAGGGTAAGGAAAACGCTTTCGGAGATTGATTTGTTTTTCATCGAAAAGGAAGAAGGCCGAGGGGATAGCAGCCTTCCTTCGGGCTTTGCCTGCCGACGTTCTAATAAAGAATTCCGGCTCGGCCCGGGAAAGCGCTGGCAACAACATAAAGAAAGGGGTCCATGTAGCTGCTGCGCCCGCCCACTGAGCAGCAGGTTCGGCATCTACTACAATACAAAAGAAAAGAAAAGAACTTAACAAAGTGGAATGTCCGACTACACCCAAAGAAAAGAGAGAATCCACTTCAGATAACCACGTCTCTGCTAGGCAGCGTGTGGAATGGCCGAGAGCGGACCAAATGGATATATAATCCAAGCCGAGAGTGGAGTTACGTGAACAGCCGTCTGATGGAAAACAACTTTCACGTTCGGTTCAGAGAGCACTTTTTTCGTTGAGAATAAGTCCTTCCCTTTTGTGTGAATTCCCCAGCGGCGAATTAACCAACTTGTGGGGCCCTATCTATTCAATCTCTCGAGCCCCAAGAAAACCCCCCTCTCCCTCGGACTCAATCTCTCTTTTGACTCTATATATGTGGGCACCTGATATCTATGAGGGTTCACCCACCCCGGTGACAGCATTCCTTTCTATTGCGCCTAAAATCTCTATTTCTGCAAATATGTCAC
>Ga0207649_10000333_pt1 | contig 35819 bp, 40 predicted proteins | sample KBSC43metaG_FD_184317 | JGI IMG/M metagenome (GOLD analysis project Ga0207649, IMG submission 184317) | Corn rhizosphere microbial communities from Kellogg Biological Station, Michigan, USA - KBS C4-3 metaG (SPAdes) (version 2) | ecosystem: Host-associated > Plants > Roots > Rhizosphere > Soil ... | reverse complement strand
CGGCGGCCTCATGCTCGGCCTCTCGACCTTCCAGGCCGAGTTCGACTTCGGCGTCCCCCAGTTCCAGCTGATCTTCCAGCCGATCCTGCTGATGCTGGCGGCCGGCGTCGGCCTGGTCCTGGCGCGGACTTACGCCGGTCCCGGCGCCGCCCTCGGCGCGGCCGGGTTCTTCATCCTCCTGCGCGGCGGCCTGGCGCTCCTGGTCGGTCCGGTGCTCGGTCAGACCACCCCCCACTTCCCGCTCTACATCGCCGAGGCGGCCGTCGTCGAGGCGGTAGCGCTGTTCGTCTCGACCCAGAAGCCGCTGCGCTTCGGGCTCGCCTCCGGGCTCGGGATCGGCTCCGTCGGCCTCGCCGCCGAGTGGGCCTGGTCGCAGGTCTGGATGCCCCTGCCCTGGCCTGAGAGTGCGCTGCCAGAAATCGCGATCGTCGGCTTCGCCGCCGCGATCGCCGGGGCCACGATCGGCGCCTGGATCGGCACCCACCTCTCGCCGGTCCCGCAGCCGCGCTCGCCGCAGCTGCGCCGCGCCGCCGTCTGCAGCGCCGCCGTCCTCGCGGCGCTGGTCGTGTACGGCCTCTACACCCCGACCCAGGACGGGGTCAGCGCCCAGGTCGCCCTGCGCGACGTCGGCAGCGGGCCCAGCCGCGAAGTCGAAGCCACCGTCCGCATGGACCCGGCGGACGCCGCCGCCGACGCCGAGTGGTTCGACGTCACCGCCTGGCAGGGCGGCGGGCTGGTCGTCGCGCCGCTGCAGCGGACCGGGCCGGGCGTCTACCGCAGCACCGAGCCGATCCCGGTCTACGGCAACTGGAAGGCGATGATCCGGCTCCACGACGCCAGCTCGCTGACCGCGCTGCCGATCTACCTGCCGCGCGACACGGCGATCCCGGTCGGCGAAACGCCGGCGCCGGCGCACTTCATCCGCTCCTTCACCGACGAGCACAAGCTGCTGCAGCGGGAGGCCAAAACGGGCAGCCCAATCGTCACCGTGCTCGCCTACTCGGCGGTGGCGGGGATCGCCTTCGCGCTGCTGGTCCTGCTCGCCTGGGCGCTGCACCGGTTGGCGGTGGGACTGCGGCCGGCGCCCAAGCGGCGGCGCCTGCGACTCCGGGGCCTCGCCGGCTTCCAGCACGGCGGCGGCAGGTGATCCTGCCGCTCGCCCACCACAACGCCATCGTGGCGCTGCCGGTGTTCGCTCCGGCGCTGATCGTGATCCTCTTCCTCCTCGTCCACCGCATGCGCGAGAAGAAGCGGTGGGAGGAGGAAGAGGCGGAGAACTAGGCCAGCGCCTCGATCGCCTCGGCGTAGGGGCCGTGCAGGGTGGCTCGGGGCGTGGGGATGTCGACGCCGTAGGCCTCCCGCATCGCCTGGGCGAGGGTGCGCTTGAAGGTCGGTCCGTGCCAGCCGTGGGCTTCCTTGGCCCGGCCGACGTGGAGGTGGGCCAGCTCGTGGAGGAGCGTCTCGAGGACGTCGCCGGGGCGGATGCCCGGGTAGGCGGTGAGCGAAAGGCGGTACTCGGAGGGGACGGCGAAGCCGAGCCGGTTGGGCTTGCGGCTCGCCCGCCGCACCTTCAGTTGCGGCCGCCGGCGCGCCAGCGGCCCCCCGGCGAAGACCGGCAGCGCCCGCAGCCGCTCCATCTCCTCGTCCAGCCGGACCCCGGCGACGAGGTAGTAGGAGGCCGGTCGCGGCCTCGGCGCCGGCGGCGCCTGGCGCCGCCGCAGTCTCAGCTTTGGCACCGGGGGCACCAGTAGGTCGTGCGGTTGGCGTCGCCCTGGCCGCGGGAGGAGATCGGGCCGCGGCAGGAAGGGCAGACGCTCTGGCGGCGTTTGTAGACCTGGAAGCGGTGGCGGCCGCCGGTGTCCACCGCAGCCTGCATCTGCGCGCGGGCGGCCTCGAGCACCGTCCGCAGCTCCTCGTCGGAGACGTCGCCGACCGCCCGCCAGGGATCGACGCGGGCGGCGAAGCAGGCCTCGCTCTTGAAGATGTTGCCGATCCCGGCGACGAGGTGCTGGTCGAGCAGGACGTCGCCGAGATCGCGGGTGGGATCCCTCCGCAGCGCTGGAATGGCCGCGTCGGGATCGAAATCCTCGGCGAGGATGTCCGGGCCCAGCTGCGTCCACTGAGGGTTTCGCCGCACGCGGGCGGTCGGGCCGACGAGCAGGGTCGGGCCACCGAACTGCACCGCCTCCCACTCCCCGTTGGCGAGAACGGCCCAGGCCGAGGAGCGCGGCCGGCGCCAACGCGAGCGGGGGCGGTAGAAATGCCAGCCACCGCTCATCCCCAGATGACAGTGGAGCGAGAGCTCGCCGAAGTCCAGCAGCAGGTGCTTGCCGCGCGACTCGACCCCTTCGAGGGTGCGGCCGTCCAGCCGTTCGATCCGCGCCGCCTTGCCCCGCGGGTTGGGTGCCGAAGCCGCCACCGTCTCCCCCAGCAGCGTCGCCTCGAAGCGCCGAGCCAGCCGCAGGATCGTGTCGCCCTCTGCCACCCCAGCATCATTTCGAAACGGTTCCCCCGGCTTCGCGGATGGGTAGGGTCGAACCATGTTCCGCCGAGCCGAACCCGACCGCAAAGCCCACCAGATCGCCATCACGCTCGGCACCGCCCGGCTGGCCATGGGCCTAGGAATCTTCTTCGCCACCCGCCCCGCCCTGCGCGCCCTCCGCTTCGGCGAGACCGACGCCCAAGGCAAAGCACTGGCGAAGCTAGGCGGAGGCAGAGACATCGCGATCGGAGCCATGACCTTGGCCACCCGCAACGACCCAAAGGCGCTGAAAACGGCAGTCATCCTCTCAAGCGCCTGCGACCTAGCCGACGCAGCGGCCCTCGGCATCTCCGCCCGCAACCCCGAAACGCGCGCCGCCGGAATCGGCGGCGTCATCTCCGGCGGCGCCGCAGCAGTCGCCGGCCTCTGGGCATCACGCCGCCTCTAAGCGGGGGACGGGGAGGTCCTCTCCAGACACTTAGCACGAGCCATTGGCGAGCTGCGTCTGGAGAGGACCTCCCCGTCCCCCGCCCAAAAACCTAAGGAGCCGAACCGTTGCTCCCCACCGGCGCCTCACCCTGGAACTCGTGGGTAGAGATCACCCGGTCGATCAACCCGTACTCGACCGCCTGCTGAGGCTGGAAGAATTTGTCGCGTTCCATGTCGGTGTGTATCTGCTCCTCCGACTGCCCGGTGTGCTTGACGTAGATCTGGTCGAGCCGCTCGCGCAGGGCGAGGATCTCTTTGGCGTGGATCTCGATGTCGCTCGACTGCCCTTCGAAGCCACCGCTCGGCTGGTGGATGAGGATGCGGCTGTTCGGCAGCGCCATCCGCTTTCCCGCGGCGCCGCCGGTGAGGATCAGCGAGCCGGCCGACATCGCGATCCCGTAACAGATCGTCTGCACGTCGGGCTTGACGAACTGCATCGTGTCGTAGATCGCCAGGCCCGCGTAGGCGGAGCCGCCGGGGGAGTTGATGTAGAGGCTGACGTCCTTGTCGGGGTCCTCGGCCTCGAGGTGGAGCAGCTGGGCGATGATCAGGTTGGCGAGATCCTCGGTGACCGGCTCGCCGAGGAAGACGATCCGCTGCGCGAGCAGGCGGCTGTAGATGTCGAATGAGCGCTCGCCGCGAGCAGTCTGCTCGACGACCATCGGTACCAGTGGCATAGGGCCCCTCTCTAGTTGGCGTCTGGGTTGTACTTATAGCCAACGCCGCGCACGGTCAGGACCAGCTCCGGCTTCTGGGGGTCCCGCTCGACCTTCTGGCGCAGGTTGGAGATGTGGACGTCGCAGGCGCGCTCGTCGCCGTCGAACTCGGTCTGCCAGAGCTCCTCCATGATCTGGGCGCGGGAGAAGACCTCCCCCGGGCGCCCGACCAGCAGACGCAGCAGCTGGAACTCCGAGCGGGTGAGGTTGACGGGGACGGCGCGGACGGTGGCGACGTGGCGGACGAGGTCGATCGAGACCGGGCCGGACTCGATCTTCACCGCTTGCGAGAGCGGCGCCCGGTCGAGTTCGCGCCGCCGCAGCTGCGCCCGCACCCGCCCCAGCAGCTCCCGCACCGAGAACGGCTTGGTGACGTAGTCGTCGGCGCCGACCTCGAGCCCGACCACCTTGTCGACCTCGGCGTCTTTGGCGGTGAGGACGATGATCGGGACGGCGCTGCGCGAGCGCACGTCGCGGCAGATGTCGAGGCCGCTCGGCCCCGGCATCATGATGTCCAGGATTAAGAGGTCGAAGGGGACGCCGTCGCCGAGCAGGCTCGATGCCTCGTCCCCGTCGGCCGCCGGGGTCACCTCGAAGCCCTCCTGGGCGAGCGCGTAGCCGACCGAGTCCCGGACCGAGGGCTCGTCGTCGGCGATGAGGATGCGACCGCTGCTCATGCCACCGGGGTGGGGCTCGGTTGCGCGACCGGGAGGCGGACCCAGAAGGTGCTCCCCTCCCCCTCCACCGACTCGGCGCCGATCCGGCCGCCCATCACGTCGACCATCCGCCTGGCGATCGCCAGGCCGAGGCCGAAGCCCTCCTGCTTGCGCGACTCGCTGCGGCGGTAGAAGCGCTCGAAGACGCGCTCCAGCTCGCCGGCGGGGATGCCGGTGCCGGTGTCGATTACCTCCAAGATGACCTCGCCCTCTTTGTCATGCCGGCCGCGGACCGTAACGGTCCCGGGCGGCGGCGTGTTCTTGAACGCGTTGGTGAGCAGGCCGATCATCACCTGCCGCAGCAGGGTCGGGTCGCCGGTCGCGGCCAAGTCGGACTCGACGTCGACGACCAGCTCGACGTGCGGCGGCGCGTCGCAGGCGTTGACGACGTCTTTGATCGCCAGCGGCACGTCGACCATTTCGCTCTCCGGAGCGCCGCGGCTCTCGACCCGGGCCAGCGTCAGCAGCGACTGCGTCAGCCGGTTCATCCGCTCGGCGTCTTCGCCGAGGCGGCGCAGGAAGTGGTCACGATCGTGGGGGTCGTTCTTGGCGCCGCTCTGCAGGACCTCGATCGCGCCGGAGATGCCGGCGAGCGGGTTGCGCAGCTCGTGGGCGGCGTTGGAGACGAAGTCGGCTTCGGCGAGCTCGCGGCGGAGCTCGTCGGTGCGGTCGCGGAGGACAGCGAGGACGGCGCGCTCGTCGGGCAGCGAGCGGGCGGTCATCGCGTAGGCGCGGTCGCCGATCCGCAGCGCCGGGTGCGAGGAGAAGCCGACGTCGGCGGCGCGGTGGAGCAGCGGCAGCGCCACCTCCGGCGGCTGGCCCGAGGCGTCGAGGAGGCGCGAGGCGGCGCTGTTGGAGAAGCGCACCGGGCCTTCGAAGTCGACGACCATGACGGCGTCGGTGAGGCCGTCGAAGATCGCCGTCAGCTTGTTGCGGTCGGCGGTGAGGACGCCGAAGCTCTCGTTCAGCGAGGCGCGCATCGAGTCGAGCGCTCGCGCCAGGTCGCCGATCTCGTCCGGGCCGGAGGTGTTGAGCTCGGCCTCGAAGGAGCCGCCCGCCATTTCGCCGGCGGCGCGGGCGAGGCCGACGACGCGGTGGGAGATCGCCACCGCGATCAGGAAGCCGGCGAGGACGCCGATGATCACCGCGGCGATCAGCGCCTGCTGGTTGTCGCCGAAGGTGTAGACGGCGGCGGCGGTGATCAGGCTGACCGCGGCGAAGGCGCCGGTCAGCCAGAGGCGCATCCCGATTCGCAGGGAGCCGGGGTGGGCGGCGGGATTCTCGCCTTTGCGATGCATGAGCAGTTACTAACACAATCCTCTTCTCGTCGCGGCAGATCGGGCCCATCCGGGCCCGCATGGGAGAATCGGCCCTGTGCGGACCCTCGTCTTCATCCCCGCCTGGAACGAGCAGGCCTCGGTCGCCTCGGTAATCGCCGACGTGCGCAAACGGCTGCCCGAGGCCGACGTCCTCGTCGTCGACGACGGCTCCACCGACGCAACCGCCGAACGGGCCAGGGAAGCCGGTGCGCTGGTCGCCTCGCTGCCTTTTAATCAAGGATTGGGAGCGGCGCTGCAAACCGGCTACTTGTACGCGCTGCGCAACGGCTACGACGCCTGCGCCCACCTCGACGCCGACGGCCAGCACCCGCCGGAGGAGGTCGTGCGGCTGCTGGCGGAGGTCGAAGCCGACCGCGCCGACCTGGTGATCGGCTCCCGCTACCACTCGGGCGCCGTCGCCGCCAGCGGCGACTACAAGCCGACCTTCTCGCGCCGGATCGGGATCAGCGTCTTCCGCTTCTTCCTCACCCTGGCGACGCGGCAGCGCTTCACCGACACGACCAGCGGCATGCGCGCCGCCAACCGCCGCGTCATGTCCCTCTTCTCCCAGCACTACTCGCCGGACTTTGCCGAGATCGAGTCGCTGCAGCTGGCGGTCCGCCAGGGGCTGCGGGTCGAGGAGCTGCCGGTGCGGATGCTCGAGCGGGCCGGCGGCAGCTCCTTCCTCACCCCGGTGCGCTCGGCCTTCTTCATCTTCAAGGGCCTCGTCGTCCTCCTCGTCGGCCAGTTCCGGCCGCGGCAGGCGGAGGCGAAGCAGTGAGGGCGCTGGTGCTGGCGGCGGCGAGCGAACCGCAGGTCCACCTGACCTCGCAGACGCGGATCGTCGCCGCGGTGATCGCCGTCTTCTTCATGCTGCTGATCCTCGACCTGATCCGGCGCGATCGCCTGCAGGAGCGCTACAGCGTGATCTGGTTCGTCGCCGGCCTGGGGATGCTCGCCGGCGCCGCCTTCCCCGGCCTGCTGGAGCTGCTCGCCGACGCGATGGGCGTCCGCAACACCAACGTCGCCCTCTTCTCGGTCGTCCTCCTGCTGCTGCTCGGGCTGGCGCTCAACTTCAGCGTGATCATGTCGCGACAGGCGGCGCAGATAACCCGTCTGGCTCAGGAGCGGGCGATCGAGAAAGTGCGTCAGCAGGCGGGCGAGCCGAACGGCAACGGCTCAGCCGGCAAAGAGCGCCTCGAGGCGGAAGAACAGGGCCTCGAGAGCTAGCTCCTCGGAGACGTTCAATTCGAGACCGCGCCGCGTTTCCTGGACGAGCTCGGCTCCGCGGCGGGCCAAGGCCGGGTCGAGGCCGGCGGACTGGGCCCGCAGCTTCTCCAGCCGGTCGCGGTTGAAGGCGACCTCCCCGGCGCCGGAGGCGACCGCGGCGAGGTCGCGCAGCCAGGTCGCGCAGAGCTCGAAGCCGAGCTCGAGGATCTCGGTGCGGCGGCGGCGGCCGGCGCGTTTGGCGCCGTCGCCGATCTCTTTGGCGCTGCGCTTGATCCCCGCCTTCGCCTCCTCTTCGAGCGCCTCGCGGGCGGCGTCTTCGACATCCGCCCCGGCGACCTGGGCGCGGTCGAGCAGCGCTTTCCAGGGAGCGCTCGCGCACTCCCCCTCCAGCGCCGCGCCGACGCAGCGCTCCGCCTCGGCGCGCAGCTCCCGCCCCCGCTCGCTCAGCAGCAGCCGCGCCCGCTCGAGGTCGCCGGCGGCGAGCCTCGCCGCCGCGGCGACCTCGTCCGGATCGCCCTCCCCCGCCAGCTCCCCTTCCAGCACCTCGGCAGGCAGCGGCGCGAAATCGATCGTCTGGCAGCGCGAGGCGACGGTCTCCAGCAGGCCCTCGCCGTCGGAGCTGAGAAGGATCAGGTGGACGAACTCGGGCGGCTCCTCGAGCGTCTTCAGCAGCGCGTTCTGGCTCTCGTCGCGCATCGCCTCCGCCGCCTCGACGACGAAGACCCGCCTGCCGCCTTCGAAGGGGCGGTAGGCGGCGGCGCGGATCACCCGCTCGCGCACCTCCTCGACCATGTGCTGGGCCCCGGTCGGGGCGAGCCAGACGAGGTCGGGGTGCGGCGAGGGGTCGAGCAGGGCCCGCCGGCGCGCGTCCTCGGGGTCGGCGGCGGCGCCCGCCAGCAGCTCGGCGGCGAAGGCCCGCGCCGCCGCCCGCTTGCCGGAGCCGCGGGGGCCGCGGAAGAGGTAGGCGTGCGAGGGCTCACCGGCCAGCGCCGCCGTCAGCGCGACCCGCGCCCGGGCCTGGTTGCCGGTCGCCTCAAGCAGCGCCGAGCCGGGCATTCACAGCCTCCATCACGCGGGCGTGGACCTCCTCGACGCTGCCGTCCGCGTCGAGGACGACGACGCGGTCGGAAGCGATCACGGCGATCTCCTCGTAGGCCTCGGCGACCGCCCGCTGCAGGCCGAGCCCCTCCTGCTCGAAGCGGTCGACGCCCTCGGCGCGGCCCAGCCCCGTCTCGGGGTCGATCCGCAGCAGCAGCGTCAGGTCGGGCCAGAGGCCGTCGGTCGCCGCCTCGCAGAGGCCGATCACCTCGCCGACGCCGAGCCCGCGCGCCGAGCCCTGGTAGGCGACGCTGGAGTCGCTGAAGCGGTCGGCGACGACGTAGCGGCCCGCCTCCAGCGCCGGCCGGATCACCCGCTCGGTGACCTCGGCGCGGGCGGCGAGGAAGAGCATCAGCTCGGCCAGCGGCTGCAGCTCGACGTCCGGATCGGCGAGCAGCTCGCGGATCCGCTCGGCAGCGTCGGTGCCGCCGGGCTCGTTGATCGCCACCGTCCCCTCCCCCAGCGCCTCGACCAGCAGGCGGGTCTGGGTGCTCTTCCCCGCTCCGTCGACTCCCTCGAGGGAGATGAACAACTGCTGCGGCCTCAGCTTTTGGCGCCGGCTTTGGCGCGTTTGCGCCCGCGCGTCGCCGTGTCGGCTTTGGACGCTTTGACTTTCGCTTTTTTGCCTTTGGCCGGCGCGTCCTCGTCGCCTTTCGGCGGCGCCTTCTTTTCCATCTCCGCTTTCGCCGCTTTGGCGGCTTCGCGCTCGGCCCGGCGTTTCTTCATCTCCTGCATCGACTCGCAGTCGTCGTTGAGGCAGAGGTTCCAGGGGCGGCCGCGGAAGGGGACGACTTTGAGCCGCGGGGTGCGGTCGCAGATCGAGCAGCGCTCCTCGAGCCGGAAGACGTCGCCGCGCTGGGGTAGCGGGAAGGTCTGGTCGCAGGACTCGGGATCGTCGGCGGTCCAGCCGGTGCAGCCGACGAACCGTTTGCCCGATTTTTTCGCGCGGATGATCCGCAGCATGTTCGGCGAGCCGTCTTCCTTGGTCCGGCCCGCTTCCTCGCAGACCTTGCAGGGGCCGAGGATGCGGTCCTCGTCCATCCCTTTCCAGATCACTTTCGCCAGGTCTTCGCGGCTGGAGTCGATTTCGGTCCAGGTCTTGTGGAGGAGCTCGCGGCTCTCGCCGACGACCGCGCCCTTCGACATCTCGCCGGCGGCGATGCGGTCCATCTCGGCCTCGAGGGTGGCGGTCATTTCCGGCGTCGCCATCGCCGGCACGTAATTTTTGAAGGCCTCGTAGAGGGCGATCCCGGTCTCCGAGGGGACCGGCGGGTTGCCGTAGACGTAGCCGCGGTCGAAGAGCTTCTGGATGATGTCGGCGCGGGTCGCTTTGGTGCCGAGGCCGCGCTCCTCCATCATCTCGATCAGTTTCGCCTGCGAGATCCGGCTCGGCGGCTGGGTCTCCTTGTCGACGATCCAAGGGTCGCCCTCGAGCTGCAGGGTCTGGCCCTCTTCCAGTTTCGGGATCTCCTCGTCGGCCGAGCGGGCGTAGGCGTAGATGCCGGCGTAGCCGGGGTCGACGACGACCGAGCCGCGGACGAAGTAGGTCTGGTCGCCGGCTTCGATGTCGGCGCGCGTGGACTCGGTGATCATCGGCGGGCTGAAGGTGGCGAGGAAGCGGCGGACGACGAGCTCGTAGACCCGCCGCTTCGGCCCCTCCAGGGCGCCCGGGTGGACGGCCTGGGTCGGGTAGATCGGCGGGTGGTCGGTCGTCTCTTTTTTGCCGCGGGTCGGTTTCAGCTCGCCGTCGAGCAGGCCGGAGGCGGCGGAGAACTCCTTGATCCGGACCAGCGAGGTGACCAGCTCGCGCACCGGCAGCGAGGACGGGTAGACCGTGTTGTCGGTGCGGGGGTAGGAGATGAAGCCGTCCATGTAGAGGTCCTCGGCGATCCGCATCGCGCTGGCGGGGGTGATGCCGAGGCGGCTGGAGGCGTCGGTACTGAAGGCGGTGGTGTTGTAGGGGGTCGGCGGCTTGCGGGTGTTTTTCCGCGCCGTCACCGATTTCACGGTGCCCGGGTTCGAGGTGCCGGCGAGCGCCGCGTCGGCCTCCGCCTTCTCCCAGAATTTGTCGACGGTGTGGTGGGTCTCGAAGCTGCCGTCGGGGTGCTGGAACTTGGCAAAGAGTTCCCAGAAGGGTTTGGCGACGTGGGCGCGCCGTTCCATCTCGCGCTCGACGATCAGGCCCAGGGTCGGGCTCTGGACGCGCCCGACCGAGAGGAAGTTGGAGCCGAAGCGGCGACTGGCGATGGAGACGGCGCGGGTCAGCGTCGCGCCCCAGAGCAGGTCGATGTCCTGGCGGGCGGCGCCGGCGTTGGCGAGCGGGTAGGAGAGCTCGTCGAGCTCGTTGAAGGCACGGTCGATCTCTTCTTTGGTCAGAGCCGAGTAGCGCGCCCGCTGGATCCGCAGGCTTCCGTCGGCGGTCCCCTCGCGCGAGCCCAGAGCCGGGTTGGCGTCGAGCATCTCCTCCAGGGCCTCGAGCCCGATCAGCTCGCCCTCGCGGTCGAAGTCGGTTGCGATCACCAGCTCGTCGGCCTCTTTCGCCAGTTTCTTGATCGCTTTGACGACGTTTTTGTCGGTCGGCTGCTTGATCAGCTCGGCGTCGATCAGGTCGTGCAGGTCGGTCTTCTGCCAGTTCGAGTAGCCCTCGGGGAAGGCCGGGCCGAGCACGTGGCCCTTGAGGCCGACCGTCATGTGCTCGTTCCCTTCGGCGTCCTTCCAGGTGTAGAAGGGGACTTTGAAGGTTTTGTCGGAGCTGTTGCTGCCGTTGCTCAGGGCTTCGGCAATCTTCACGGCGCTGTTGTTCTTCTCGGTGACGATCAGTCTCATGGGGCGGCGAGGGTAGCAGGGGGCATCGGCTGCGCAAGGGGGCGACCATTCGTCCGAACTTCTCTCCGCCCCCCGTCGATCTGCTTAGGATCACCGCTCCATGAGGTCTCTCGTAACCGGCGGCGCGGGGTTCATCGGCTCGAACTTGGTCGACGCCCTGCTGGCGCGCGGCGACGAGGTGACGGTGGTCGACAACCTCACCACCGGGCGCCTCTCCAACCTCGAACCGGGGCTCTCCGCCGGCGCCGAGCTGGTCGAGCTGGACATCCGCGACGGCGAGGCCCTGAGCGCCCTGGCGGCGGAGAAGCGGCCCGAGCGGATCTTTCACCTCGCCGCCCAGATCGACGTCCGCAAGTCCCTCGCCGACCCCTTCTTCGACGCCGGCGTCAACGTCGGCGGCACCGCCAACGTGCTCGAGGCCGCCCGCGCCTGCGAGGCCGCCCGCGTCGTCTCGATCTCGACCGGCGGCGCGATCTACGGCGAGGGCGAGGGCCAGCAGCTGCCGCTCCCCGAGGACGCGCCGATCGCCCCGCTCTCGGCCTACGGCCAGAGCAAGTTCGCGGCCGAGGGCTACGTCTCCCTCTTCGAGCGCCTCTACGGGCTCTCCGGCGTCTCGCTGCGGCTCGGCAACGTCTACGGCCCGCGCCAGGACCCACTCGGCGAGGCCGGCGTGATCGCGATCTTCTGCGGCCTCCTCAAGGAGGGCGGCCGGCCCAAGGTCTTCGGCGACGGCACCCAGACCCGCGACTACATATATGTGGGCGACGTCGTCTCAGCCGCCCTAGCCGCCGGCGAGTCCGACGCAACCGGAGCGATCAACGTCGGCACCGGCATCGAGACCAACGTCCTCGAGCTGATCGAGGCACTGAAGAACCTCTCAGGCAAGGAGGACTTCGACCCCGAGTTCGCCCCCGCCCGCACCGGCGAGGTGCAACGGATCACCATCGACGCCGGCCGCGCCGAGCGCGAGCTCAACTGGCGAGCCGAGATGGGCCTCGACGAGGGCCTGCGCGTCACCCTGGACTCCATCTGAGTCCACATCACTAACCTTCCTTTCATGCCAGCCCAGGCCTACGCCGGCAAGGAGTGCGTCTGCCAGTTCCGCAAAGGGATCTGCGACCAGTCCTGCGTCCGCGACATGCTGGAGACGCCGTTCTACATCGCCTGCCTGAAACTGACCGGCCGCAAGTGCCTGGTCGTCGGCGGCGGCGACATCGGCCTGGAGAAGGTCGAGGGGCTCTTGGCTTGCAACGGCGACGTCACCCTGATCGCCCCGATCGCCCATCCGGAGTTGGAGAAGCTGGCGAGCGAGGGCTCGATCGCCTGGGAGAAGCGCGCCTACGCCGGGTCCGAGGACCTCGAGGGCGTCTTCATGGTGATCGCCTGCACCGACGACTCCGAGGTCAACATCGGCATCTTCGATGACGCCGAGCAGCGGGCGATGCTGGTCAACATCGTCGACGTACCGCCGCTCTGCAACTTCATCCTCCCGGCGATCGTCCGCACCGGACCGCTGGCGATCGCGATCTCCACCGCCGGCGCCTCACCGGCGCTGGCGAAGCGGATGAAGCGCGAGATCTCCGAGCTCTTCGGCGAGGAGTACGCCCGCCTCGCGGTGATCCTCAACGACGCCCGCGGCTGGGCGAAGGGGACGCTGCCGACCTACCAGGACCGCAAGGAGTTCTTCGAGGGGATCGTCAACGGCGACCCCGACCCGATCGTGCTGCTCCGCGAAGGCCAGGAGCACGCGGTGCTGGCGATCATCGAGTCCGCCAAAGAGCGGGCCGCCGCGACGCTCGCCTAGCTGGTTCCGCAGGCCGAGCCGCGGACCTGCTCCAGCATCGCCCGCAGCTCGTCGGCCTGCTCGACGCTGAGGTTGGCGCTGAAGGCCGAGGCGAGCTCGGTCCGGACCAGCGGGCGCATCTCCGCCAGCAGCTCGACTCCGGCAGGCAGCAAGGTCGCGTAGCTGACCCGGCGATCGGTCTCGCAGAAGGTGCGCTCCAGCAGCCCGGCCTTGATCAGCCGGTCGACCAGCTTGGTGAGGCCGCCGCGGGTGATCACCAACGCCTCGGCCAGCTCCCCCATTTTCAGCCGCTGCTCGGGCGCCCGGTCGAGCGTCGCCAGAACCTCGAACCAGGGCAGCGGCGGCAGCTCGGCCGCGGTCAGTGCCTCCTGCAGGCGGCCGGTGACGGCGGCGTGGGTCTGCGCGAGCGCGATCCACGCCTCGCGGTGCGGGTCGAAGTCCCCCGTCCCGTTCTGCTCTGCGACTGCGCTCGCGGTCTGCTGCTCACTCATAAAAACATCTTCCCACACGATGGTTGATCTGGCAATAGTTGACAAGCAAACTTTCTCTTGCTAGATTGTTTCCAAGTCAAAGGTTTCAGCATCAACCACCTCGGGAAGGAAGTCATCATGAGCGCAGAGACGATCACCCAGCAGCAGATACCGGAGGGGACCTGGGGCGTCGACCCCGTCCACTCTTCGATCAACTTCGCCGTCACCCATAACGGCGTGACCACGTTCCGCAGCGGCTTCGAGCGCTACGACGCCCGCCTCAGCGGCGGCGAGCAGCCGCGGCTCGAGGGCACGGTCGAGGTCGAGAGCATCGCGATCGACGACGAGATGCTGAAGGGTCACCTCCTCTCCCCCGAGTTCTTCGACACCCAGCGCTTCCCGCAGCTGCGGTTCACCTCGAGCGAGCTCAGCGTCGGCGAGGACGGGACCGCCCGGGTCGCCGGTGAGCTCGAGATCCGCGGCGAGACCCGCAAGGTCGAGGCCAGCGGCCGCTTCGCCCACCTCGGCGAGGATGCCTACGGCAAAGCCCGCGTCGGGCTCTCGATCGAGTCGACCGTCGACCGGCGAGACTTCGGGCTCGACTGGCAGGCGCAGCTGCCGAGCGGCGGCGACGTCCTCGACTACGCGGTGACGATCTCGGTCGAGCTGGAGCTCGTCCGCGAGGAGGCCTAACGATGAGGATCCTCGGCATCACCGGAAGCCTGCGCCGGGGCTCCTACAACCACGCCCTGCTGCGGGAGGCCGCCGAGCGGCTTCCCGCCGGGGCCGAGCTGATCGAGTTCGAGCGCCTGGCGGAGATCCCGCCCTACGACGCCGACCTCGAGGACGGAGTGACGCCAGCCGCGGTCGCCGAGCTGCGGCAGGCGATGCGCGACGCCGACGCGGTCCTCGTCGCCACCCCCGAGTACAACCACTCGATCCCGGGGGTGCTGAAGAACGCCCTCGACTGGGCCTCACGCCCGGCCGGCCAGAGCGCCCTCAACGGCACCCCGGCGGCGGTGATCGGCGCCTCGACCGGGATGTTCGGCGCCGTCTGGGCCCAAGCCGAGACCCGCAAAGTCCTCGGCGCCCTCGGCGGCCGTGTCGTCGAGACCGAACTGCCGGTGGCGAAAGCCGCCGATCTCTATCGAGACGGCCGCCTGCAGCTCAGCCCCGAGCAGTCCCACGAGCTGGAGGAGATCCTCGCGACCCTGGTCTCGGAAGCCGAGCAGCTGCAGGAGAGCCTGGCCGTCGCGGCCTAGGTCGGCAGGCGGATTCGAACCCGCTAGCCCTGCGGCAGGGCGAAGAAGGCGATCGCCGAGAAGTGGGCGATCGCGGCGGCGATGACGAAGAGGTGGAAGACCTCGTGGTAGCCGAAGACCGCCGGGCTGGGGTTGGGGCGCTGGATCGCGTAGACGACGGCGCCGGCGGTGTAGAGGAGGCCGCCGGCGGCGACCAGCAGGGTCCCGCCCGGCCCCATCTGGTTCCAGAGGTCGGGGAAGGCGGCGACGGCGACCCAGCCGAGGGCCAGGTAGATCAGGGCCGAGGCCCATTTCGGGTGGTCGATCCAGATCATCTCGACGATCGCGCCGGCGATCGCGCCAATCCAGACGACGGCGAGGATCGTCATCGCCAGGGTGCCGTGGAGGACGAGCAGCGCGAAGGGCGTGTAGGTGCCGGCGATGAGGACGAAGATCATCGAGTGATCGAGCCGGCGCATCCACTGGCGGACGCTAGGCCGGGTCCAGTTGACGCGGTGGTAGAGGGCGCTGGTGCCGAAGAGGGCGGAGAGGCTGACCGCGTAGATCGCCACCGCCAGGGTCGCCTTCGGAGTTTCGGCGAGGACGATCAGCGCCACCCCGAACCCGAGCGACATGAAGAAGGCCCACTCGTGGGAGACGCCGCGCAGCTTCGGCTTGACCGCGGCGATCGCCTCGGCCGTCGCCTCTTTGGCCGCGGTCGCGCGCTCTTCGACGGCCTCCTTGGCGGCGTTTGCGCGGTCGTTCATCGCCTCCCGCGCAGCGCTCGCTTTTTCTCCCATTCGTTCTCTGCCCATATCTAGGTCCCTGCCACTTGGAAGGCTACCCGCCTTTACTGCCGAGGATGCGGAATTGAGACAATGTGGAAGGCGGTCAGGCGAGCGCCAAGTGCCTTATTTGCGACTTCAGGCACTTTTTCCGACCGGCTCGTTAGCGATCCTGCGTAGTTACCGCTGAAAGCCGCCGTGAGAGGAGCAGTTTGATGTCCAAGACCGCACTAGCCAGCCCCAAAAACGGTCTGCAGGGCCTCTCCGTCGAACGCAGGTTTTCGACGCCCGGGGTGCATCCTTTCGACCAGGTCGAGTGGGAGATCCGCGACGCGGTGATCGGCAATCCCGAGTCGCCGGCCTTCGAGCAGCGCGGGGTCGAGTTCCCCGTCACCTGGTCCCAGAACGCGACCAACATCGTCGCCCAGAAGTACTTCCGCGGCCAGCTCGGCAGCCCCGAGCGCGAGAGCTCGGTGAAACAGATGATCGGCCGGGTCTCCGGCACGATCGCCGGCTGGGGCCGCGAGGGCGGCTACTTCGCCTCCGAGGAGGACGCCGACGCCTTCGAGATGGAGCTGACCGCGATCCTGCTCAACCAGAAGGCGGCCTTCAACTCCCCGGTCTGGTTCAACGTCGGCTTCGAGGAGACGCCGCAGTGCTCGGCCTGCTTCATCTTGAGTGTCGAGGACACGATGGAGTCGATCCTCGAGTGGAACACCAAAGAGGGCAAGATCTTCCGCGGCGGCAGCGGCTCCGGCATCAACCTCTCCAACATCCGCGGCTCGATGGAGCCGCTGCAGAAGGGCGGCACCGCCAGCGGGCCGGTCAGCTTCATGCGCGGCGCCGACGCCTGGGCGGGGACGATCAAGTCCGGCGGCAAGACGCGGCGGGCGGCGAAGATGGTCGTCCTCGACGTCGACCACCCGGACGTCGAGCACTTCATCTCCTGCAAGGCCGACGAGGAGGAGAAGGCCGCGGCCCTGCGCGACGCCGGCTTCGACATGTCGATCGACGGCGAGGGCTTCACCTCGATCCAGTACCAGAACGCCAACAACTCGGTCCGGGTCACCGACGAGTTCATGGAGGCGGTCGAGGCCGGCGAGGACTGGCACCTGACCGCGCGGACCACCGGCGAGCCGGTGAAGACGGTCGACGCGCGCGGGCTGATGAACCAGATCGCCGACGCCGCCTGGCGCTGCGCCGACCCGGGCGTCCAGTACGACACGATCATCAACCGCTGGCACACCTGCCCGGAGTCGGGCCGGATCAACGCCTCCAACCCCTGCAGCGAGTACATGCACGTCGACGACTCGGCCTGCAACCTCGCCTCGCTCAACCTGATGAAGTTCCGCCGCGAGGACGGCAGCTTCGACACGGCCGAGTTCGAGCACGCGGTCGACATCGTCTTCCTCGCCCAGGAGATCGTCGTCGGCTTCTCCAGCTACCCGACCGAGGAGATCACCGAGAACGCCAACCGCTTCCGCCAGCTCGGCCTCGGCTACGCCAACCTCGGCGCCCTGCTGATGAGCGACGGCCTCCCCTACGACTCCGACGAGGGCCGCAACGTCGCCGCCGCGATCACGGCGCTGATGACCGGGCGCGCCTACCGCCAGTCGGCGCTGATCGCCGCCGGCGCGACCGGGCCCTACGAGGAGTACGAGAAGAACCGCGAGCCCCACAACGGGGTGATGCGGATGCACCGCGACGCCTCCTACGACGTCGACGGGACCGGGGTCAAGGGCGACCTGCTCGAGGCCGCGCAGCGGGCCTGGGACGAAGCGGTCGAGCTCGGCGAGGAGCACGGCTACCGCAACGCGCAGGCGACGGTGCTGGCCCCGACCGGGACGATCAGCTTCCTGATGGACTGCGACACGACCGGGATCGAGCCCGACTTCTCGCTGGTCAAGTTCAAGGAGCTGGTCGGCGGCGGGCAGATGACGATCGCCAACCGCTCGGTGCCGCTGGCGCTGCAGACGCTCGGCTACTCGGAGGCCGAGATCGACCAGATCGCCGCCTACATCACCGAGAACAACACGATCGTCGGCGCCCCCGGCCTCAAGGACGAGCACCTGCCGGTCTTCGACGTCGCGGTCGGCGAGCGGGCGATCTCCCACACCGGCCACATCGACATGATGGCGGCGACCCAGCCGTTCATCTCCGGGGCGATCTCGAAGACGGTCAACCTGCCGCAGACGGCCACCGTCGACGACATCGCCGACGCCTACACCCGCGGCTGGAAGGGCGGCCTCAAGGCCCTCGCGATCTACCGCGACGGCTCGAAGACCGCACAGGCGCTGCGGACCGACGCCCAGAAGACCGAGGAGGCGGGGACCGAAGTGGAGATGGCGCAGCCGGTGCGCAAGAAGATGCCGCGCGAGCGCGAATCGATCACCCACAAGTTCTCGATCGGCGGCCACGAGGGCTACATCACCGCCGGCAAGTACGAGGACGGGACGGTCGGCGAGATCTTCCTCACCGACATCGGCAAGGAGGGCTCGACGATGCGCGGGCTGCTCAACGCCTTCGCCACCGCGATCTCTCTCGGCCTCCAGTACGGGGTGCCGCTGGAGACCTTCGTGCGCAAGTTCAGCTACATGCGCTTCGAGCCGGAGGGGATGACCCAGAACCCGGAGATCCCGTTCGCCAAATCGATGCCGGACTACCTGATGCGCTGGCTCGCCAGCCGCTTCATCGAGGACACCGAGACCCTCGAGGAACTGGGGATCATGACCCAGGAGGTGCGCAGCAAGAAGGAAGCCGAGACCGCCCAGCTGGGCCTCGGCGTCCCCACCGACACGGCAGGACCCGCCAACGGCAACGGCCACTCCAACGGCGGCAACGGCAACGGCGAGGCGAAGTCCGCCGCCCCGGTCCCGGCCGCCTCGGCGATGACCGAAACCCCGCCCGTTCGCCCGGCGAAGATGCAGGGCCTCGAGCTCGGCCCGGCCTGCGAGCAGTGCGGCGGGATGATGCAGCGCACGGGCAGCTGCTACACGTGCAGCAGCTGCGGCAACAACACCGGCTGCGGTTGAGGCTTAAGGCAGCAGGACGGAGCAGCCGCTCCGTCCTCGCTAGGCCCTAACGGCTCAGACCGTTAGGTTTCGGCCGTGCAATCGAGCCGAATTGTGGCTTTCGTGGCGGCAGGGATTCTGTGCGGCATCGCCGTTATCGGGATCGTCGCGGTGATGTCCGACGCCGAAGACGGCGCCCTGGCCGGCAAGCTGGTCTACGCGACCGTTGTGCTGACCGTCTTCAGCCTGGTCAGCCTGGCCGGCGTGTTGCTCTCGGTCCGCCGCCCGACGCTCGCCTGGCTCGGCTACCTGACTGTCGTCGCCGGGCTAGCCGCTTTTGCCCTGATCGTGCGGAAAATCTGGAATGGCGACGCCTTCTTCGACAACGGGTGGGAGCTCTCGAGCAGCGCTACGCTGGTCGCGCTCGGCCTTGGCCAGGTGTCTCTGCTGCTCGGCTGGGCGCGCCAGAGCGGCCCGATCCGGTGGATCGCCCTAGCCGCATCGGCGGCGATCGCGACGTTGGCGACGCTCGGCGTGCTGGCAACCGCGATCGACGACTTCGAAGTCGGCCCCCGCGTCATAGGAGTCCTCGCGATCGTCTACCTGCTGGGGATCGCGCTGCTGCCGCTGGTCCTGTTGGGCGTCAGGAAAGAGACCGAGGCCTAGAGCTGGATCCCTTTAGCCGCGAGCCACTCGGCCAGCGGCTCGGGCGGGGTGCCTGCGAAGACGAGGCGCACTCCCTCGCGGAGGACGTGGTCGCCGTTGTCGGCCTGGCTCGGGTTGGTGGCGAGCCAGACGGCGGCTGCGGCGGCAGCGAGGGCAGCCGGATTGTCGCCCTCTGGGTCGATGCCGCGGACGGTGCTGAGCAGCTCGCCCTGCAGATCCTCGGCCGCAGTGGCAGGACGGTCGTCGTCCTCGAAGCTCTCGAAGAAGCCGAGGACGGCGGTGTCGGTGCCCTCGGGGTCGCAGATCGCCGTCGCCTCACGGACGATCTCGGAGATCGGCGGGATGGTCTCACGGCTGCCGGGCTTCATTGGGGGACTGGCTACCCCACGCCGACGGGCCGAAAACCGCCCTATGTATCCGGAAATAGTCCCGTCGCCGCTAGTGGAGGACGACTTCTGCGTCGTACCTTGGCGTCTCGGTGATCGCGCGGCGGTAGTTGCGCTCGGGGGCGGGGTCGGCCGGCTCGATCTGGCGGCGGCGGACGAGCTCGCGGAGGACGACGGCCATCTCGAACTGGGCGAAGGCGGCTCCGAGGCAGCGGCGGACGCCGCCGCCGAAGGGGATCCAGGTGTAGGTCCCGGGCGGGGTGTCGATGAAGCGCTCGGGGAGGAAGCGGTCTGGATCGGGGTAGATGCCCGGGTCGCGGTGGATCAGGTGGATGCAGGGGGTGACGCCGGCCCCGGCGGGCAGCTCATAGCCGCCGAGCTCGACCGGCTCGGTCAGCCTGCGGACGACGATCGAGATCACCGGACGCAGCCGCAGCGTCTCCTGGATCGTCGCCGTCAGGTAGGTCTCTTCGTCGTCGAGGACCTCGGCCCGCAGCCTTTCCAGCTTCTCCGGGTGGCGGGTCAGCCGCTCCATCGCCCAGGAGAGCGCCGTCGCCGTCGTCTCGTGGCCGGCGACCAGCAGGGTGAGGAGCTCGTCGCGGATCTCGGCGTCGCTCATCGGGCTGCCGTCCTCATGGCGGGCCTGCAGCATCAGCGAGAGGACGTCGTCGCGCTCGGCCAGGTCCTCGGCCCCGCGGCGCTCGCCGATCTCTGTCGCGATCAGCGCGTCGACCCGCTCGACCCGGCGGCGGAAGGCGGGGATCAGGTTGACGCGGTCGGGGCCGACCATCAGCACCGGCAGCAGCACCCGTGGGTTCGTCGTCAGGTCGAGGAAGTCTCGCAGCGCCTCGCGCAGCGGCTCCATGCGGGCGCCGTCGTGGACGCCGAAGACCGTCTCGATGATGATCTCCAGGGTGATCGCCTGCATCCGCGGCCGCAGCTTGTAGGGGGTGCCGGTCGGCCAGCTCTCGATCTCGCGGGCGGCGATCTCGGCCATCTTCTCGCCGTAGGCCTGCATCCGCTCGCCGTGGAAGGGCGGCAGCAGCAGCTTGCGCTGGCTGATGTGGGGCTTCTCGTCGAGGACGAGGACCGAGTTCTCGCCGAGGATCGGGCGCAGGATCTGGTTGCCCTCGCCGGCGTGGAAGACCTTGGGGTCGCCGGTGAAGACCTGTTTCACCAGCTCGGGGTCGGCGAGCACGACCCAGTCGCCCTCGTAGGCGATCTTGATCGAGAACATCGGCCCGAAGCGGGCGCGGCCTTGGTCGAGGAACCACTGCGCCTGGCGCGACCAGATCGCCGTCTGCAGCGCCCGGGGCATCCGCGGCCCCGGCGGCAGGCCCTTGACCGGGCTCGGGCCGTGGCCGTTGACGGACGTCCGCTCCTTGGCTGCCGCCTCCACGTGTCGAGCCTATGGCCCGAGACGCGTACGAGTGTGTGACTTTCGCACGGCCTCGCAGTTCCGTGGTTCCTTTGTCCGGCCATAGAGGACAAAGGAACCACGGAACGCTTAGCCTCGTGGCTTGGCTGCGCTGCCTCGATTTCCGCCCGCTGTCGAGCACCGGGTGCTGAAGGCCGCCTGCAACCTGCCGCCGCGGCTGCAGCGGCTGCTCTTCGGGGCGCCGCCCCGGCTCGACGGGAACACGCTGGCGCCCGACATCCACGCCCTGATCTCGATCGCCGCCCGGGCCCGCCACGACAGCCTCGCCGACGGGCTGGACCCGGCCGCCGCCCGCGTGCAACGGCGCGAGGAAGCGGCGATCGTCGCCGAGCGGCCGACGATCGCGATGGCTCGGGTCGAAGAGGTCGAGATCCCCGGCCCGACCGGGCCGCTGCCGGCGCGGCTCTACGTTCCACCCACACCGCGCGATGAGCCGCTGCCGCTGCTCGTCTACTTCCACGGCGGTGGCTGGGTGATCGGCGACCTCGAGACCCACGACAGCCCCTGTCGATTCCTCGCCGCCCACTCCGGCGCCGGGGTGCTGGCGGTCGATTACCGCCTCGCGCCCGAGCATCCGTTTCCCGCCGCCGCCGAAGACTCCTTTGCCGCTTATACCTGGGCGCGCGAGAACGCCGCTCGCCTCGGCGCCGACCCGGCGCGGATCGCGGTCGGCGGCGACAGCGCCGGCGGCAACCTGGCGGCCGGAGTCTGCCTGGCGGCTCGGGACGAGGGCGCGCCGCCGCCGGCGCTGCAGCTGCTGATCTACCCCGTCACCGACACCGGCCGCGAGCTGCCCTCGCGCCAAGCGCTGGGCGAGGGCTTCCTCCTCACCCGCCGCGACATGGCCTACTACGAGGACCGCTACCTGCCGGCCGGGAGCGACCGCAACGACCCGCGGGTCGCCGTCCTCCAGGCCAGCGACCTCGCCGGCCTCCCTCCCGCCTACGTCGCCGTCGCCGGCTTCGACCCGCTCCGCGACGAGGGCGTCGCCTACGCCGAGCGCCTGCGCGAGGCGGGCGTCCCGACCGCCCTGCGATTCCACCCCGGCCTCGTCCACACCTTCGTCAACCTGACCGCGATCTCCCCCACCGCGCGGCAGGCGGTGCTCGAAACCTGCGGCGCCCTACGGATGGGCCTCGCCCACCCGAAGGCGCCCTGATTCACTCGTACTGCAGGCTTTCCAGCACGTCCAACCGCGAGGCGCGGCGGGCCGGGATGATCGCCGCGAGGACGCCGGCCAGGCCGGCGAGGACCAGGAGGACGATCAGCGAGCCGACCGGATAGGAGAGCGTGAAGCCTTCGTCCTTCAGCGGCTGCGCGATCAGGGTCGCGAAGATCAGGCCCAGCACGAGGCCGAGGATGCCGCCGATCAGCGCCGTGATCACCGCCTCGTAGCGGATCATCGTCCGCACCTGGCGGCGCGACATCCCGATCGCCCGCAGCATCCCCAGCTCGCGGGTGCGTTCGTGGATCGAGAGCGCCAGCGTGTTGGCGATCCCGAAGAGTGAGATCACGATCGCGAAGGCAAGCAGCGCGTAGACGAGGCTCACTAGCTGGTTGATCGCTTCTTCGCGATTTTCCTTCAGTTCTTCCTGGTTGAGGACTTCGGCGACGGGGAAGGCGACTTCGACGCCTTTGCTGAGCAGCGCCTGGACCTGCCCGGGATCGGCTCCCTTTTCGACCTCGACGAAGGCGGTCAGGTCCTGGGTCTGGTCGAAGTCCCTCGCCATCACCCGCTGGGTGACGACGACGCTGCCGAGGACCCCGAGCTTGGAGTCGAACCGGCCGGCGACGCGGAAGCGCGGCCGCGCCCCCGTCTGCGTCAGCAGCTGGAAGCGATCGCCGACGCCGAGATCGTTGGCGTCGGCGAAGTCGCTGGAGACGATCGCCTCACCGTCGGCGAGGTTGCGGAGGGTCTCCGGGCCGCCCTCTTCCCATTCGATGTTCACCGTCTGGCCGATCTCGGGCGAAGGGGCGTCGACTTTGGTCGTCGGCCCCGGCCGGCCGCCTTCGAGCAGCTTCGCTTCCGCCCCCCGGATCGAGGAAACCAGCTCGACGCCGGGCACCTCTTCGGCCGCCCTCGCGGTCGCGTTCGGGATCGGCGAGAAGCCGTCGGTGTTCTGGATCACCAGCCCGCCGGCGAAGTTTTCGTCGACGACCTGGGCGACGGTGCTCTTGATGCCGGCGGCGAAGACGGTGACGAAGGCGACCAGGGTGACGCCGATCATCAGCGCCGCCGCGGTCACCGCGGTGCGGCTGGGGTTGCGCTCGGCGTTCTCGCGGGCGAGGCGGCCGGTCAGGTGCCGCAGCCGCTCCAGCGGCCAACCGGCGACGGCGGCCAGCGGCGGCACCAAGCGGGGGCTGAAGAGCGAGACGGCGAAGATGACGGCGACCGCGCCGCCTCCCATCAGCCCTGCCCGGGTGCCGGCGCTGCCGCTGCCGAAGAGACCGAGCAGGACCATCCCCAGGCCGGCGGCGCCGAGCAGGACCGAGAGCGCCAGGTAGACGAGGCGGCGCTTGCGGGTCGGCGCCGGGCGGAAGGAGTGCAGCGCCGCGATCGGCGGCACCCGGGTCGAGCGCAGGGCCGGGATCAGCGAGGAGACCAGGGTCACCAGCAGCCCGACCAGCAGGGAGACGACCACGGTCCGGGTCTCGAGCACGAGGCCCGTCGTCGGCAGGTCGATGCCGATCGCTTCGAAGAGGGCGTTGATCGCCGCCGCGATCAGGAAGCCGCCGCCGATCCCCAGCAGCGCCCCGACCAGCCCGATCGCCATCGCCTCGACCATCACCGTGGTGAGGATCTGGCTCCGCGAGGCGCCGAGCGTCCGCAGCATCCCGAATTCGCTGATCCGCTGGGCGACCGTGATCGAGAAGGTGTTGAAGATCAGGAAGGAGCCGACGAAGACGGCGATGAAGCCGAAGACGAGGAGGAAGGTGCGGAGGAAGCCGAGGTTGTCGCGGATTTCTTCGGAGCCGCGGTCGGCGTTTTCGGCCGCGGTCTCCACCCGGACCCCGCCCGGCATCCGCTCGGCGATCCGCCGCTTCAGCGCCGCCGCGGAGACCCCGTCGTCGGCGGCGATCGAGATCTGGTCGAAGCGCCCCCGCTTGTGGGTGAGGCGCTGGGCGACGGGCAGGGTCACCTGGGCGATCGAAGCGCCGCCGAAGGAGGCGCTGCCGAGCTGCGTCAGCCCGACCAACTTGAACGACACCAGTTTCCCCTGCCCGATCAGCTTGATCGTCTGGCCGATCTGGAGGTCGCTGGCGTCGGCGGCCGCCTTGTCGATAGAGGCTTCGGTCGGGCCCCGGGGCAGGTGCCCCTCGACGTAGTTGAGCGACTCCAGCTGCCCCGGCAGGGTCGAGGAGATGAACTTCGGGGCGAATTTGTTGCCGATCTTTTCGTTCTCGGCGTTGAAGAAGGCGCCTGGGGTGAAGATCGCTCCCGCCGCTTCCTTGACCCCCGGCGTCCGCACGACCCTCGGCAGCAGCGAGGCGCTGACGGTGGGGATTTCGCCGCTTTCCTGTTCGACCGGGTTCTCGGCCGTGATCACCACGCTGGTCCCCTTCAGCGACTCGCTGAAGATTTCGTCGAAGGCGGCGAAGATCGTGTCGGTGAGGACGAAGGAGCCGGCGACGAAGGCGACGCCGAGGAAGACGGCGAAGCTGGTCAGCAAGGCCCGGACCTTGCGAGCCCAGAGGCTCTTGAGGCCGAGGCTAGTCAAGCCGCTTCTGCAGCTCGATCACGTCGTCGGCGGAGCCGGGGGCGGCGTCGCTGACGATCTTCCCGTCCTGGAGGGTGATCAGCCGGTCGGCGTGGGCGGCGGCGGCCGGGTCGTGGGTGACCATCACCACGGTCTGGTCGAACTCGTCCACGGCCCGGCGCAGGAGCGCCATCACGTCGGCGCTCGACTTCGAATCGAGGTTGCCGGTCGGCTCGTCGGCGAAGACGACGGCCGGTTTGCTGACCAGGGCGCGGGCGACGGCGACCCGCTGCTGCTGGCCGCCGGAGAGCTCGGCGGGCCGGTGGGTGCGCCGGTCCCCGAGCCCGACGGTCTCGATCAGCTGCTCGACCCAGGCCTCGTCCGGCTTGCGGCCGGCGATCGAGAGCGGCAGGACGAGGTTCTCCTCCGCAGTCAGGACCGGCAGCAGGTTGAAGAACTGGAAGACGAAGCCGAGCTTGTCGCGGCGCAGCTGGGTCAGCTCGCCGTCGTCGAGGCTGGTGATGTCGACGCCGTCGAGCTCGACCCGGCCCGAGGTCGGCTTGTCGAGCCCGGCGAGGATGTGCATCAGGGTCGACTTGCCGGAGCCGGAGGGCCCCATGATCGCGGTAAAGCGGTCGCGCTCGAAGCTGGTCGTGACGCCGTCGAGGGCGTTCACGGCGGTATCGCCCTCGCCGTAGCGGCGGTGGAGGTCGGTGGCGACGACGACTGGTCCGTTGGCGCTCACTGCCCGGCACGCTATCGATCCCGGCGCGTAAGGTGCGCCCGTGCCCCTCGCCGACAGCTTCGACGGATTCCTGGTCGACCTCGACGGCGTCGTCTGGGTCGGCCGCGAGCCGGTTCCCGGCTCGGCCGAGGCTCTGCGGGCGCTGCTCGAGGCGGGCAAGCGAATCGTCTTCGTCACCAACAACGCCGGGCGGCCTCCCGGTGCCTACGCGGAGCGCCTGGGAGAGCTCGGGGTCGAGGTGGGCGCCGAACAGATCGTCACCGCCGGGATGGTCGCGGCGCGGCTTGCGGCTGAGGCGGTGGACGCGGGCGGCAGCGCCTTCGTGATCGGCGCCCCGGCGCTGCGGGAGATGGTCGCCGCTACCGGGACGCGGCTGCTCGAGGGCGAGGAGGCCTGGGATGCCGACGTGGTCGTCGTCTCCGGCCACCGCGGCTTCGACTACGGCGAGCTCCTGGCCTCGAAGCGGGCGCTCGAACGCGGCGCCGCCCTCGTCGCCACCAGCCGCGACCCGACGATGCCCTACCCCGGCGGCGAGCTGCCGGGGACGGGCGCCGTCCTGGCCGCGGTCGAGACCGCCTCCGGCCGCCGCGCCGAGATCGCCGGCAAGCCGGAGCGCCACCTCTTCGAGATGGCGATGGAGGCGTTGCGTGGTTCCTTTCGCACGGATGAGGTGCAAAAGGAACCACGGAACCCGCGGGTGGCGATGGTCGGCGACCGCGTCTCCTCCGACATCGCCGGCGGCAAGGCCGCCGGGCTGGAGACGGTGCTCGTCCTCAGCGGCACGACCTCGCGCGAGGAAGCCGCCGCGGCCGAGCCGGCGCCGGACTTCGTCGCCCGGGACCTCGCCGGCCTGCTCGCGTGAGCACGGCCACGTCCCCAGCCGCGGCGCGCGAGCACCGGCCCGGCGTCAGCTTCGCCGCCGTCTTCGCCGCCACCTTCTGCGGTCTCGTCGGCGTCGGCTCGGTGCTGCCGGTCCTCCCCCGCTACATCCACGGCCCGCTCGGCTCGGGCGACCTCGCGGTCGGGGTGGTGATCGGCGCCTACGCGATCACCGGCCTGCTCCTGCGGCCGGTCGCCGGGCGCTTCGCCGACACCCGCGGCCGCCGGCCGACGGTGATCGCCGGCGCCTGCCTGGTCGCGCTCAGCGGCTTCCTCTACCTGCCCAGCCTGGGGATCGCCGGGCTGATCGTCGCCCGCCTCATCCTCGGCGCCGGCGAGGGCGCCGTCTACACCGCCGGCTCGGCCTGGATCGTCGACCTGGCGCCGCTGGAGCGCCGCGGCCGCGTCCTCGGCCTCTACGGGCTCGCGGTCTGGGGCGGGCTCAGCGTCGGGCCGCTGCTCGGCGAGGTGCTGCTCAGCGCCGGCGGCTACGACCTCGTCTGGATCGTCGCCGGGGCGCTGCCGGTGCTGGGGGCGCTGTTCGCGACCGCCGCCCGCGACCCCTTCGTCCCCCTCGCGCACGCCGAGCCGCACCCGCTGGTCGCCCCGGAGGCGGTCGGGCCGGGCTTCGCCGTCGGCCTCGCCTCCTTCGGCTACGCCGCCGTCGCCACCTTCATCGTCCTCCACCTCGAATCCCGCGGGGTGGGCCACGGCGCCACCGTCTTCGCCGCCTTCGCGGCGATGATCGTCCTCACCCGGCTCGTCTTCGGCGACCTCCCCGACCGCATGGGAGCGGCGCCGGTGGCGATCGCGGCGACCGTCGGCGAGGCCTTCGGGCTGCTGCTGATCGCCGTCGCGCACAGCCTTCCCGTCGCCCTCCTCGGCGGCGTCGCGATGGGCGCCGCCTTCGCCCTCCTCAACCCGTCGCTGATGCTGATCGCCCTCGGCCGCGTCTCCCAGCAGGCGCGCGGGGCGGCGATGGGCACCTACACCGCCTTCTTCGACGCCGGGGTCGGCCTCGGGGCGCCGATCGCCGGCGCCGTCGCCGCGCTGACCAGCTACGAGGGCGCCTTCTTCTTCGCCGCCGCGGTCTGCCTCGCCTCGGCGGCGATGATCTTCGCCCGCCTCAACCCGGCGGGCAAACAGACGCCCGGCCCTTCTTAGCGTTCGCTGACCAGCAGCGTCTGCAGCCCGCGGCCGACCCGGCCGCCTTCGTCGAAGAGCGTCGACTCGGCGGTGCCAATCCCCTTCGGCCGCGGCATCGTCACCGCGTCGACGCCGATCCACTCGCCCTTCGGCATCCGCTCGAGGTGGACGCTGAGGTCGACGTTGATGAAGAGGAAGCGGCGGAAGTCGAGGGAGGCGCTGATCCCGTTGCCGACGTCGGCGGCGACGAGCAGGCGCTGCAGCGGCGTCGGCTCCTCCCCCGCCACCAGCGGCTGGCGCATCCGCAGCCAGGCGGTCGCCGGGCCGGGCTCGAGGAAGCCGCCGGCGACGAAGCGCACCTCCATCGCCGAGTGGTAGCCGTGCTCCTGCTCGGTCGGGAAGAACTCGGCCGCGGTCCCCTCCTCGGGGGGCGGGGGCGGCTGGCTGGCGACCAGCGCCTGCCCCGGCAGGTCGAGCTTCGCCTTCCGCAACCGCCAGCCGCGGGCCCGCATCAGCACCTCCCCCTCGGCGTCGCTCAGCGCGGCTTCGAACATCTGCACCCGCCGGCCGGGCCGGGCGATCTGCGCCTCCACCCGCACCGGCGCGATCGGGACCGAGCGCAGGATCTCGAAGGTGACCCGGCCGACCTGGAACTCGACTGCTTCCGGCAGCCGCTCGATCGCGAAGCCGAGCAGCGCCGCCGGCGGCCCGGCGTGCTGGGCGCCGGGGTCCCAGGGACCGCGCGTCAGCTCGGTGGCGCGGAAGAGGTCGCCGTCGGGCTCGTAGAAGGCGTCGAACACGGCGCCATCCTAAGCGCCCTCAGCAGTCGCGGCTGCCGAACTCCTGGGTCCAGACGTGGGCGCCCGGGGTGCCTTCCAGCTCGCCGATCTTGAGGCCGATGCCGATGTCGGTGTAGGCGCCGAGGATGTTGCGGCGGTGCCCCGGTGAGTGCATCCAGAGGGCGAAGATCGCCCGCGGGGTCGCGTAGCCGCCGCTCGCGTAGGCGATGTTCTCGCCCCAGCTGCAGCCACCGTAGCCGCTGCGCTCGATCCAGTAGGTGAATTCGCGGCCGCAGGCTTCGTGGCTGAATTCGTCGCAGCGGAGGATGTCGGCGGACTTGTGGTCGGCGGCGCCGGCGAGCGAGCTCGGTGCGCCTAGGGCCGCGAGGCCGCGGCTTTCGCGGGCGCGGTTGACGAGGCAGAGCATCGCCTTCTCCTGGGCGGTGGACGACGCGTGAGCGGCGCCCTGGTAGGGGCAGGGAGAGGCGGCGGACGTGCTCACCGAGCCACCGGCGAGAGTCAAGAGCGCCGCGGCAAGCGCGATCACGGCAATCGGGATGCAGCGCCTCGACGTCACAGGCCCGTAATACCCGGGGCGTACTCTGTTCTCACAGGAGCGAAAGGAGAAAGATGGCGACGAAGGTTCAGAAAAGCGAGCAGGAGTGGCGCGAGCAGCTCACCCCGGAGCAGTTCGAGGTGACCCGCAAGGGGGGCACCGAGCGCGCCTTCACCGGGCCCTACTGGGACGAGAAGGCGGAGGGGATGTACCGCTGCGTCGGTTGCGGCAGCGAGCTCTTCTCCTCGGACACGAAGTTCGACTCCGGCACCGGCTGGCCCAGCTTCACCGAGCCGGCCAACCTCGAGCACGTCGAGCTGCGCCCCGACAACAGCCTCTTCATGCGCCGTACCGAGGTCGTCTGCAAGCACTGCGACGCCCACCTCGGCCACGTCTTCGACGACGGCCCCGCCGACCGCGGCGGCCAGCGCTACTGCATCAACGGCTGCGCGCTGACGCTCGATAAGAAGGAGTGAGGATGACTAGCGGCGCCCGGACGCGAAGCGGAGGACGCCGCGCCTGATCAAAGCGCGCCGCCGCCGGCGCCGAGGTAGCTGAAGCGCACCGCCAGCGCGACCGCCTCGGTGCGGGTGTCGACCTCGAGCTTGGCGATCGCGTTGCGCACGTGCGTGTGCACGGTCGCCGGGCTCAGCTGCAGCCGGTCGGCGATTTCTTTCACCCGCAGCCCCTCGGCCAGGAGCTCGAGGATCTGTCGCTCGCGCGGTGAGAGCTCGAGCAGTTTCTCGACCTCGGAGGGCTTGCCGCCGGCGAAGTCGCCGCCGAGGAAGGTCCCTCCCCCGGTCACCGCTTTCACCGCTTTGGCGATGTCCTCCGCCGGCGCCGACTTCAGCACGTAGCCGGAGGCGCCGGCCCGCAGGGCGAGCGCGAGCAGGTCGGGCTGGGCGTGGGCGGTGAAGATGATCACCTTCGTCCGCGGCCGCGCTTTCAAGACCTCCCTGGTCGCCTCGATGCCGTCGCGCTTGGGCATCTCGACGTCGATGATGAGGACGTCGGGCTCCAGTTCCTTGACGGTCTGGACGACGTCGCGGCCGTTGCTGGCCTCGCCGACGATCTCGACCACGGTCGAATTTGCCATGCGCGCCTTGATCGCCTCGCGGACGATCTCGTGGTCATCGCAGAGCACCACCCTTTTGGCCTCGCGGACGGTCGTACTCATCGGGCCGCGATTCTCTCAGGCGCGCCGTACGGATGCAAAGTTTTGGGTAGCGTGAAACTCCCGTCGCTTTCCTGCCGGTTCTCGATCAGGGCGATGATCGTGCGGCCGACGGCGCAGGCGGTGCCGTTGAGCGTGTGGACCGGCTGCGGCGCCTCCCCCTCGGCGGGGCGGTAGCGGGCGCCGAGCCGGCGGGCCTGGTAGTCGGTCGTGTTCGAGCAGGAGGTGAGCTCGCGGAAGCGGCCCTGGCTCGGGATCCAGGCCTCGCAGTCGTACTTCTTCGCCGCCGGGGAGCCGAGGTCGCCGACGGCGACGTTGACGACGCGGTAGGGGATCTCGAGCTCGCCGAGTATCCGCTCCTCGATCGCGAGCAGCCGCTCGTGCTCGGCGGACGAGGCGCTCAGCTCGACGAACGAGAACATCTCGACCTTGTCGAACTGGTGGACGCGGAAGATGCCGCGGGTGTCGCGGCCGGCGGCGCCCGCCTCGCGGCGGAAGCAGGTCGAGAAGGCGCAGTAACGCAGCGGCAGCGAGTCGGCATCGAGGATCTGGTCGGCGTGGAGGCCGGCGAGGGCGACCTCCGAGGTGCCGGTGAGGAAGAGCTCGTCCTTGGGGATCTCGTAGATCTGGTCGCGGTCGCCGGGCAGGAAGCCGGTTCCCTCCAGCGCCGATTCGCGGACCAGCACCGGCGGCACGACCGGCTCGTGGCCCTCGGCGCGGACGGTCTCGATCGCGAAGCGGACCAGCGCCAGCTCGAGCAGGACGAGGTCGCCTTTCAGGTAGGCGAAGCGCGAGCCGGAGAGCTCGGCGGCGGCCTCGATCTCGATCAGGTCGAGCTCGGTCCCGATCTCCAGGTGGTCGCGGGGCTCGAAGTCGAACTCGGGCCGCTCGCCCACCTCGCGCAGGACCACCGCGTCGTCCTCGGTCATCCCTTCCGGGGCGTCGGGGTCGGGCAGGTTGGGGAGCGTCAGCGCCAGCTCGCCGAGCTTGGCGTCGACCTGCTCCAGCTCCTCCTTGCCGGCCTCGATCTTCTCCTTGAGACCGCCCACCGTTGCCATCAGCTGCTCGGCCTCGGCCTCTTCGCCAGCCCCTTTGCGTTCGCCGATCTGCTTCGAGAGCGTCTTCCGCTCGGCCTGGGCGCTCTCGACCTCGGGCAGCAGCGCCCGCCGCCGCGCGTCGAGCGAGAGCAGCTCGTCGACCTGCTCGGCCGCCCCGCGCCGCGACAACGCCTGTTTGAACCGCTCGGGTTCAGAGCGGATCGCCTTCAGGTCCAGCATCGGGCTGAGACTAGGGAGTCTGCGTTTCGCCGGGGCGCGGCGACTGTTCCGCTTCGGTGCCCGCGTACTTGGCGACAAATTTGGCGACGGCCTTGGCTTCTTCGCCGACGACGATGTTCTGGGGCATGATCGCGCCGGAGAAGCCGCCGTTCTGGATTGCGAAGAGGGCGTCGTCATAGGTCTCTTCGCGCTGGTTCAGGTTCGGGCCCTGGGTCCGCTCGCCGCGGTTGCCGCTGCCCTGGGTGCCGGCGGCGCTGAGCGTGTGGCAGCCGGAGCAGTGGGTCGCGAAGAGGACGGCCCCGTTGTAGTTGGGGTCGGTTTCGGCGACCGAGATCTTTTCTTCGCCGAAGCCGCAGGCCGCCAAGCCGAAGGCGGCGGCCACGACCATCCCGATGATCAGCACTGGGCGCATGCGGCGGGCATCATATTGTCTAGAGCCGACTTCGCTCTTTGACGATGCCCGCGCCCGATCCAGACGCCTTCCGCGCCGCCATGTCCGGGCTCCCGACCGGGGTCACTGTCGTCACCGCCAATGGGGGCGACGGGCCGGCCGGAGCCACCGCCAACGCGGTCACCTCGCTCTCGATCGAGCCGATGATGATGCTCGCCTGCCTCGACCGCGGCTCCCGCACCCTGCTCGCCGTCCAGGCCGCCGACAGCTTCGGGATCTGCGTCCTCCACGCCGGCCAGGAGCCGATCGCCCGCGCCTTCGCGACCAAGGTCCCGGTGGCCGAGAAGTGGTCCGGCGTCGCCTGGAGCGAGCGCGACGGCCTGCCGGCGATCGACGACGCCCTGATCTGGCTCGCCTGCGACCTCCGCGACGTGATCTCCGCGGGCGACCACGTGATCGTCACCGGCGAGGTGCGGGCGCTGGAGGCAAGAGAGGGCGACCCCCTCGTCTTCCACGCCGGCGAGTACCGGCCTCTGGATTAGACAAGAACATCAGTTGGCAGTTGAGCACCCATACGGTGTTCAATTGACATCTCGATGAGCGAATGGACCTTTGCCCAGAGGGCGCTCCTGATCCTCGCGAGCCTGGAGCTGCTCTGGGCGCTGGCGGGATTTGTCGCCGAGCCGAGCTTCCACGTCGGCGCCGACGCGCCGACGACGAAGGTGCTCTGGGTCGACTTCAACGGCATCCACGCCCTCTCCGGCCTCCTCCTCTTCGGCCCCGCCCTCTACTTCTGCCGCCGTCCCGATTGGGCGCTCTACTACGTCATCTACATCGCTGCCGCCCTCTTCATCACCGGCATCTGGGCGCTGTTCGAGGAACGCCCCGCCTACGTCTTCACCTTCCCGAGCAACGTCAACGACGCGATCTTCCACCTCGCCACCGCGATCGTCTTCAGCATCGTCGCGGCGATCCAGCTGACGCTGGATCGCTCAGAGCCCGCTCGTACCAGCAGCCCGTAGCCCCAGGAAGAAGATCACTCCGCAGCTGACGGCCATGATGCCCATCTCGCGGCGGACGATTGCGAGGGCTAGGGATTGCTGTTCGTCGGCGGTGAGGGTCTCGGGGTCTAGGTCCCCCACCTCGCGGTGGGCGGCATCGGCACGGGCTCCCTCGGCGATGAAGGAGACGAAGAGGGGGAGGATGCCGTAGAGGTAGTGGAGGCTTTCCTTCGGTTCGTGGTCGGTGACGACGAGGAGGCCGCCGAGGAGGGCCTGGAGGAAGACCGCGACCTGGGCCGCGCGGAGGAGGTACCAGAAGGGGATCGAGGCTCGATTCCGGTACCAGGCGATGCCGCCGACGAGGCCGGCGGCGGCGTTGAGGCCGATCAGGAGGACGCCTACGGCGATGTGGAGGCCGACCACGGTCCTATATCCGCCTAAAAGGGTCGGGATTCGGCTTGCTGATGCGGAAAAGCACTATGTAGCAAGATGTCACAAAGTCGGTATATAACAGGGGCTACGGAGGGCAAACCCGGGTAGCTGCACCGGGAGCCGCCGAACAGAAGGAACCACCTCCCCGTGCTCAAGACCTACCTCCCGATCCTCGTCTTCGCCTTCCTCGGCCTCACCGTGGGCAGCGTCTTCGCGATGCTGAACCACCTGCTCGGCCCGAAGAAGCCGGCGCGGCCGACCGCGGCGAGCAGGCGCCAGGGCGAGCCGTACGAGTCCGGAATTCCCGTTGAGCCGACCAAGGGCCTGCGCTTCGGCGTCACCTTCTACCTGATCGCGATGCTCTTCATCCTCTTCGACATCGAGGTGATCTTCCTCTACCCGATCGGGGTGATCCTCAAGGACGCCGACAGCGTCCTCGTCCTCGGCGAGATGGTCACCTTCGTCGTCCTCCTCCTCGTCGCCTTCGTCTACGTCTGGCGGAAGGGGGCGCTGGATTGGAGGTAGAGCGCCGCTCCCTGCGCGAGAAGCAGCTGTCCGCCCGCGACATGCTCCGCGGCGACCTCGAGGGCGAAGACCTCGAGCGCTACGTCGAAGAACGCGTCGTCACCACCACCTTCGAGAAAGTCCAGAACTGGGCCCGGGCGAACTCGATCTTCCCGCTCACCTTCGGCCTCGCCTGCTGCGCGATCGAGGCGCCGATCTCGATCGTCACCGCCCGCTACGACCTCGCCCGCTTCGGTGCCGAGGCCCTGCGCGCCTCCCCCCGGCAGGCCGACCTGATCATCCTCTCGGGCCGGGTCAGCATCAAAATGGCGCCGGTCGTCCGCCGCCTCTACGACCAGATGCTGGAGCCGAAGTGGGTGATGGCGATGGGCGCCTGCTCCTCCTCGGCGGGGATGTTCGCCAACTACGCCGTCGTCCAGGGCGCCGACAAGTTCATGCCGGTCGACATCTACGTGCCCGGCTGCCCGCCGCGCCCGGAGGCCGTCCTCTACGGCTTCACCAAGCTGCAGCGGAAGATCATGGACAACCCCGACCAGGGGTGGCGGCAGCGCTACGACGCCTACGGGACCGAGGAGTGGGCACGCGGCGGGCCGCGCAGCGAACCGACCCCGGAGGCCGCCGAGGCCTACCGGGAGACGCGGGAGCTGACCCTTGCCTGACGCCCCCGGACTGGAGCTGATCCGGGGGGAAATCGAGCGCGACTGCCCCGGCGCCGTCCTCGCCACCTCTTACGACCGCGCCCAGGCGGCGCTGCTGGTCGACCCGGCGCGCGTCCTCGACGTGCTGCGCTGGCTCAAGGAACAACCAGGTCAGCGTTATGACTTCTTGTCCAGCCTCCATGCGGCGGACTACCTGCCCCACACCCCCCGCTTCGGCGTCCATTACGAGTTGATCAACCGAGAGCGGGTGGAGCGCATCCGGGTGAAAGCGATGTTGGAAGACGCCTCTCCGGTGGGTGGCGACGATGCGGGACCCGCGCCAGTTGGCGCGGGGGTCGTATCGGAGACAGGACCCGCCGGCCAACCCCTCCCGTCCATCGACTCGTGTGTTGACTTGTTTCCGACGGCGGACGCCCAGGAGCGCGAAGTCTTCGACTTCTTCGGCATCGTCTTCCGCGGCCACCCGAACCTGACCCGGATCCTGATGCCCGACGACTACGTCGGCTGGCCGCAGCGGCGCGACTTCCCGGTCGGCGGCGAGCCGGTCACCTTCACCTACTCGGAGCGGCGTTATGACTGAGCGCCTGGCAGAAGTCGGGATCAGCACCGACATCCTCGATACGCCCGACCGCGACCGCGAGATCATGACCGTCAACGTCGGGCCCCACCACCCGGCCACCCACGGCGTGCTGCGCCTGGTCGTCGACCTCGAAGGCGAGCTCGTGCGCGAGCTGCGGCCGGTGATCGGCTACGTCCACACCGGGATCGAAAAGTCCTGCGAGGACAAGAGCTACTGGAAGGTCATCCCCTTCGTCGAGCGGATGGACTACGTCTCCTACTTCTTCCAGATGGAGGCCTTCTGCGGCGCCGTCGAGCGGCTGATCGACCTCGAGATCCCGCCCCGCGCCAAATACCTGCGGACGCTCTTCCTCGAGCTCAACCGCATCCACTCCCACCTCGTCTGGCTCGGCACCACCGCCCTCGACCTCGGCGCGATATCGATGCTCTGGTACTGCTTCCGCGAGCGCGACAAGATCCTCGACCTCTTCGAAATGGCGACCGGGCAGCGGATGCACACGCGCTACTTCCAGGTCGGCGGCGTGATCGAGGACATCCCCGTCGGCTTCGAGGCCAAGTGCCGCAAGTTCGCCGAGGAAATGCCGATCCGGGTCGGCCAGTACGAGGCGCTGCTCGACCGCAACGAGGTCTTCCTGCAGCGGACCAAAGGGACGGGCGTCGTCTCCCGCGAGCGGCTGCTGGAGCTGGGCGTGACCGGGCCGCTGCTGCGCGCCGCCGGCGAGCCCTGGGACCTGCGCAAGGCCTTCGACTACCTCGCATACCCGGAGATGGACTTCAAGATCCCGGTCGGCACCGTCGGCGACAACTACGACCGCTACCGGGTGCGGGTGGCGGAGATGGTCGAGTCGGCGAGCATCGTCCGCCAGTGCCTCGACGCCCTTCCCGACGGCCCCTACATCGCCGACGACCGCAAGTACGTGCTGCCGCCGCGCTCGGAGCTCTCGACCTCGATGGAGAGCCTGATCCACCACTTCAAGCTCGTCACCGAGGGCTACCGGGTCGCGCCCGGCGAGGTCTACTACTCGATCGAGGGACCGCGCGGGGAGCTCGGCTGCTTCGTCCTCGCCGACGGCTCGGCGAAGCCTGCCCGGGTCCACTTCCGCGACCCCTCCTTCGTCAACCTGCAGGCCTTCCGCGACATGGCCCTCGACAGCTACGTCGCCGACATGATCGCCAGCCTCGGCATGCTCGACCCGATCCTCGGGGGGGTCGACCGATGAGCCCCGTCGACGGCGCCGGGATGAGCAACCCGAACCTGCCGGTCGACCCCGCGGTCCGCGAGGGCCGCGTCCCAGGCCGTG
>Ga0207649_10000329_pt1 | contig 35885 bp, 34 predicted proteins | sample KBSC43metaG_FD_184317 | JGI IMG/M metagenome (GOLD analysis project Ga0207649, IMG submission 184317) | Corn rhizosphere microbial communities from Kellogg Biological Station, Michigan, USA - KBS C4-3 metaG (SPAdes) (version 2) | ecosystem: Host-associated > Plants > Roots > Rhizosphere > Soil ... | reverse complement strand
GATCTGGGCGACGACGGCCGCGCCTTCGCCGACCGCGGCGGCGACGCGCTTGACCGAGCCCAGGCGGACGTCGCCGATCGCGAAGATCCCCGGAATCGACGTCTCCAGCGGATGCGGCTCGCGCCCCTCGTCCCAGCCGGCGGCGGCCAGAGCGGCGGCGCCGAGGTCCCGTCCGGTCAGAACGAAGCCGTGGCGGTCGAGCTCGATCCAGCAGCCGTGAAGCCAGTCGGTATTGGGATCGGCCCCGACGAACAGGAAGATGTGGCGCGAGGGACAGTGGGTCTCCTCGCCGGTATCGCGGTTGCGCCACACGGCGCCGGAAAGCCCGGCGCGGTCGCCCTTCAGGCTGACGATCTCGGTTCGGGTGTGAAGGCGGATGCGCGGGTTCGCGGCGATACGGTCGACGAGATATTGGGACATGGTCGCCGACAGTCCGTCCGAGCGGATCATCATGTGCACCATCGAGGCGGCGGAAGCGAGGAACACCGCCGCCTGGCCGGCCGAATTACCGCCGCCGACCAGGACGACCTCCTGGCCCGCCACCAGCTTGGCTTCGACCGGCGAGGCCCAATAGGAGATGCCGCGGCCCTCGAAGCGCGCGAGGTTCGGAATGTCGGGCTGCCGATAGGCGGCGCCGCTGGCGACGACCACCGTCCGGGCCTCCACCCGCCGCCCGTCGACGAGCCGCATCAGGTGCGTGGGGTGGCCGCATTCGAGCTGGGTCACCGGCGCCGGAACGACAATTTGGGCGCCGAACTTCTCCGCCTGGACGAAGGCCCGCCCGGCCAGCGCCTGTCCGGTGATCCCGGTCGGGAAGCCGAGATAATTCTCGATCCGCGCGGAGGCGCCCGCCTGGCCGCCAAAGGCCCGGCTGTCGAGGACGATCACCGAAAGCCCCTCGGACGCGGCGTAGACCGCCGTGGCGAGTCCGGCCGGTCCGGCGCCGACCACCGCGACGTCGTAGAGCCGCTCCGGATCGTAGTCGGAAAGCCCGATCGCCTTGGCGATCTCCATCTCGGTCGGGTTGCGCAGAAGCGTTCCGTTGGGACAGACGGCGAGGACGGCGAAGCCGGCCTGGCGCGGGTAGCGGGCGGCGAAGGCCGCGTCCGACTCGCCGGAATCGGGATCGACGATCGTGAACGGCTGGCCGTTGCGGGTCAGGAAGCCGCTTAGCCGGATCATCTCGGGCGCCTCGGCGCTTCCGATCAGCGTCGGGCCGCCGGTGCCGCTCTCGATCAGCCTCACCCGGCGAAGGATCAGCGCCCGCATGATGAGCTCGCCCACCTCGGCTTCCGCGACGAGCAGGGTTCGAAGCGCTTCGGGGGTGAGGAGCAACGTCTCGACCTCGCCCACCGCCCGCCCGTCGACCAAAGCGGGCTTTCCGGAAAGCTGCCCGACCTCGCCGAGGAAATGGCCGGAACCATGCTCGACGACCGGAAGGTCGTTGCCGAGCCCGTCGCGGCGGGTGACCGAGACCGTGCCCGCCAGCACCACGAACAGGCCGGCGCCGCGATGCCCCGCCTCGAACAGCAGATCGCCGTCGCCATAATGCCGCCGCTGGGCATGGGGGAGGATCCGGTCGATCTGCTCGGGAGTCAGGACGGGATAGGCCTGGTGATCCCGCGAATGGGGGTCCGGCCCGGTGATCGAAGCCTCGCTCATGCCCTAGTCTCCAGGCTGGCGGCACCCCACGGGTCTCCGCCGAACCGGTAACTTAGCCCGCTCGCCAGGAAGAACAACGCCCGTCGCCCAGCCGTTGACGCGGGCGCGGCAGGCCGTAGGGCTCGACGAATGATCGGTGATTTCGAGGCTCTGGTCGCGCTGGCGCGCGATCTTGCACAAGCGGCGCGGCGGGAGACCCTGCCGCGATGCCGCGAGGGATGGTCGGCGGTCGACAACAAGCTCGAGCAGGGCTTCGACCCCGTGACCGAGGCGGACCGCAATGGCGAGAGGGCGATTCGGCGGCTGATCGAGGCGCGCTTTCCGGACCATGGAATAAGCGGCGAGGAGTTTCCCGACCGGCCGGGTTCGGGGCCCCTCGCCTGGTCGCTCGATCCGATCGACGGCACCCGCGCCTACATTTGCGGCCTTCCCACCTGGACGACCCTGATCGCCCTGCTCGACGAAGGCGATCCGGTGCTCGGGCTGGTGGATGCCCCGCGGCTCGACGAGCTTTATATCGGCTATGGCCGCACCGCCTTGCTGGCAGAAGGCGGGACGGAGCGGCCGATCGCCACCGGCCCTTGCCGAAGCCTGGCCGAGGCGCGGCTTTCCACCACCGATCCGACCCTGTTCGCGGGATCGGAAGCGGACGGGTTCAAGCGGCTTCGAAGCGCTGTCCGGCTGACCCGCTACGGTCTCGACGGCTACGGCTATGCGGCGCTCGCCGCCGGACGGCTCGACATCGTCGCCGAATCGGGCCTGAAGCCGCACGACTATAACGCCGTCGTCGCGCTCGTCCGGGCGGCGGGCGGAGCGGCCTCGAACTGGAGCGGCGGAACGGACCTGGCGCAAGGGCAGGTCGTCGCGGCCGCGAACGAGGCTCTGCTGGAGCAGGCCTGCCGGATGCTGAGCGGGTCCTAACCCTCGTGGCGGCGGCGAAGGACCGCCGAGACGTCGCTCCAATCGAAGCCGCGCGCCTTCATCAGCACCGCCAGGTGATAGAGGAGGTCGCAGGCCTCCTCGATGCAGCCGTCCCGGTCCCGGCCGACCGCCGCCAGAGCCAGTTCAACGCCCTCCTCGCCGACCTTCTGAGCGACCTTGGCAGGGCCGTCGGCCAAAAGCCGGGCGGTGTAGCTCTCTTCGGGATCGGCGTCCGCGCGGCGCGCGACGATCCGGCTCAGCTCGGCGAGGAATCCGACTCCTTCCGAGCCGCCGGCGCCGAAGCAGCTCGTCGTGCCGAGGTGGCAGGCGGGTCCCTCGGGGTTCACCTTGACCAGCAGCGCATCGCCGTCGCAGTCGGGAAGCACCTCACGAACGACCAGCCGGTTGCCGCTCGTCGCGCCTTTCTCCCAAAGCGAGGCGCGCGACCGGCTGTGGAAGACCGCGACCCCGCGCTCGAACGTCGCGGCGAGCGAGTCCGGCGACATATAGGCGAGCATCAACAGCTGCCCGGTCGCCCAATCCTGGACCGCGGCGGGCAGCAGCCCCTCCATCTTCTCCCAGGCGAGGGAGCCGATGTCGGCGGCGGTCAGCGGCGAACTTCGATCCCGCATTCGGAAAGATACTCCTTCAACTGGGGGATTGGGATGAGGCGGTCGTGGAACACCGTCGCGGCCAGGGCGCCGCTGGCGCCGGCTTCGAAGGCGTCGCGGAAATGCTCCGGCGCTCCGGCCCCGCCCGAGGCGATCACCGGAACCGTCGTCGCGGCCACCACCGCCGCCGTGTGCGCGACGTCGTAGCCGGTCCGCACGCCGTCGCGGCGCATGCAGTTGAGCACGATCTCGCCCGCGCCGCGGTCGGTCGCCTCGCGCGCCCAATCCAGCGTCCGGCGCCCGGAGTCGCGGGTGGAATCGGGGGCACCGGTATATTGTTTCACCCGATAGTCCCCGTCGGCTTCGAAGCTGTCGATGCCGAGCACCACGCACTGGCTTCCGAAATCGCGGGCGAGCTCCTCAATCAGCGCCGGCCGCTCCAGCGCGGGCGAATTGATCGAGACCTTGTCGGCGCCCGCCTCGAGGCAGGCCGAGGCCTGGTCCCGGGTGCGGACTCCGCCCGCCACGGCGAACGGAATGTCGATCACCCGGGCGATCCGGCGCACCCACTCCGGGTCGAGGCTTCTTCCCTCCGCGCTGGCGCCGATGTCGTAGAAGACGAGCTCGTCGGCGCCTTCCTCGCGGTAGCGGAGCGCATGCTCGACGATGTCGCCGACGTCGCGATGGTCGCGGAACTGAACGCCCTTGACCACCCGGCCGTCCCTGACGTCGAGGCAGGGGATGATCCTACGCGCAGGCATGGACCGCCTCCGCGAGATCGATCCGACCCTCCCACAGCGCCTTGCCGACGATGGCGCCGGCGGTGCGAAGCCCGCGCAGGTCGTCGAGGGAGGAGACTCCTCCCGAGGCCTGGACGGCGACGTTCGGGAGCCTTCGCCCGGCTTCCTCGAGCAGGCCGAAATTGGGCCCCTGGAGCATCCCGTCCCGGCCGATGTCGGTGAGGAGGAGGTGGCGGGCCTCCGGGAAGCGCGCGGCGACCTCCCAGAGGGTGAGGCCGCTATCCTCGGTCCAGCCGGCGGTGGCGACGAACGGCATATCGTCCTTCAGCCGAACGTCGAGCGAGAGCGTGATGCGATCGCCTCCGAAGGCTTCGAAAAAGCTCCTGACGCGCTCCGGCTGCTTCACCGCGAGGCTTCCGATCACCACCCGGGCCACCCCGGCCTCGAACATGCGCCCGATCTGCTCGCGCGTGCGGAAGCCGCCCGCCACCTGGAGGCTCAGCGTCGCTCGGCGGGCAAGTGCCCGGATCAGGTCGTGCTGCACCGGCGCTCCGGCCCGCGCGCCGTCGAGATCGACGACATGCGCCCATCGCGCCCCCGCCCGGGCGAAGAGATCGAGCGCTTCCGCGGGATCGGCCGCGTAGACGGTGGAATCCTCGAACCGCCCCTGCGCCAGTCGCACGACTCGCCCGCCCATCAAATCCATGGCCGGATAGACGATCACGATTCGAGGAACGCTCTTAGGAACCGGGCGCCGGCCTCGCCCGAGCGCTCGGGATGGAATTGCGCGCCAAGCCAGTTGCCGCGGCGCACCACCGCCGGGATCTCCCTGCCATATTGGGCGCTCGCCGCCATTTCCGGAACCGGATCGCAGGCGAAGCCGTGGGCGAAATAGACATAGTCGCCATCCTCCAGCCCGAGCCGACCGTCGCTGACCGTCAGCCGGCTCCAGCCCATGTGCGGGACGGGCATTCCCGGCTGGGGCGCGAGCTTTCGGACCGAGCCGGCCACGATCCCAAGGCACTCCGTCTCGTCTTCCTCCGAACGGTCGAACAGGAGCTGCATGCCAAGGCAGATGCCGAGCACCGGCTGCTTCAAGGCCCGAAGCGTCGGAATCAGCCCTCGCGCCTCGATCTGAGCCATCGCATAGCCCGCCGCGCCCACGCCCGGAAGGATCACCTTGTCGGCGGAGGCGATCGTCGCCGGGTCGCCGCTCACGACCGGCGAGAGGCCGAACCGCTCGAAGGCGATGGCCACCGATCCGATATTGCCGCAGCCGACGTCGACGATGGCGAGCTTCACAGCACGCCCTTGGTGCTCGGCATCGAATCGCCCTTGCCCTCGCGCGCGACGGCCTGCCGGAGCGCCCGCCCGAACGCCTTGAAGCAGGCTTCGGTCTTGTGGTGGTCGTTCTCCCCGGCGACCCGGACATGGATGGCCGCGCCGAGGCTGTCGGCCAGCGAACGGAAGACGTGCCGGGTCATCTCGGTCGGATAGGCGCCGATATGGCTCGCCTCGAACGCGCCTTCGAAGACGCTGTAGGGCCGGCCCGACAGATCGATGAGGACATGCGCCTCGGTCTCGTCCATCGGCAGCGAGAAGCCGAAGCGGCCGATCCCGCGCCGGTCGCCGAGCGCCCGGGAAAGAGCCGTTCCGAATGCGATCGCGCAATCCTCGAGGCTGTGATGCGGGTCGATCTCAAGGTCGCCGTCGCAGGACAGGACGAGCGAGAATCCGCCATGCGCCGCGACCTGGTCGAGCATGTGGTCGTAGAAGGGAATGCCCGTGTCGATCCGGCGGGGGCCGGGGCGGTCGAGGTCGACGGCCGCGGCGATCTTCGTCTCCTTGGTGTCGCGGACCACGTCCGCCCGCCGAGCCGGCGGGGATCCCGTCGCCACGCCCAGCGCGGCCAGCGCCGCTTCATTCTCCGAGTCGGTGCCGATGGTGAGGCGAAGACCGCCGGGCGCCGCGTTGGGGCGGAAGCGGGCGCGGATCCCGAGCCGGTTGAGCTTCCTCGCCAGCCCGTCCGGATCCTCCACTTCGAGGAACAGGAAATTGCCGCCGCCGCTCCGGACGGTCTTCACGAGGGGCGAGCCTTGGAGGAGCGGGGCCAGCCGCTCGCGATCCGCCTTTATCGTGGCGATCCGTTCCTCGTGAACGGCGCGCCGCGACGGCGCCAGCGCCGCCAGGGCCGCCTCGATCGACAGGCTCGGAAGCGGGTAGGGCGGAAGCGCCCGGGCGGCGACGGCGACGAGCTCGGTGTTGCCGATCAGCGCCCCCACCCGGGCCCCGGCGATCCCATAGGCCTTGGAAAGGGTCTTGAGGACGACGAGGTTGGGCCGCCGCACCGCTTCCCAAGCAACGCTCGGCATTTCCGAAAATTCGAGATAGGCCTCGTCCACCACGAGGATGGTGTCCGACAGGGCGTCCGCGACCTCGAGCAGATCGGCCGGAGCGATCGCGTTGCCGGTCGGGTTGTTCGGCGAGCAGAGGAAGGCGAGCTTGAGCGATTGCTCGCCGGCCACGGCGGCGAGAAACGCGCCGGAGTCGAATTCGAAGTCCGCGCCGAGCTTCGCTTCAATCACCCGCGCCCCCTGAAGCCTGGCGAAATGCGCATAAGCGGAGAAGGTGGGCGTGCAGATCGACACGGCGTCGACGGCGGGCCTGCAGAAGGCGCGCACGAGGATATCGATCGCATCGTCGGCGCCGCGGGTAATGGCGAGCTCGTCCGGCGCCACGCCGTAAAGCGCGGCCATCGCCCGCTTGAGCCGAGCCGGCTGCGGCTCGGGATAGCGATTGAGCCCCGCCGCGAGCGCGCCTTCGCTCAGCGGCGGATAGGGGTTTTCGTTGGCGTCGAGCTTGATCGCGTCCGGCCCGAACGCATCGTTCGCCTGGGCGGCGATGTCGAACGGCGCGAGCGCCAGTATCTCGGGACGCGCCAGGCGCAGGGCGAGCGACGTCATGCCGGCATCGCCTCCGCCCGGATCTCGGCCGCACGGGCATGCGCCTCCAGCCCCTCGAGCCGCGCCAGCGCCGCCGCGGGCGCGGCGATTCTCCGAGCCGCCTCGGGCGTGACCGTTTGAACGCTCATCGCCTTGAGGAAGGTGTGGACCGAAACCCCGCTCCAGGCGCGGGCGGCGCCGTCGGTCGGGAGGACGTGGCTGGAGCCGGCGAGATAATCGCCGAACGTCTCCGCCGCCAGCGGCCCGGCGAAGACCGCTCCGGCGTTGCGCACCCGGGCGAGGAGGGTCTCCGAGTCGGCGACGGCGAGCGACAGATGCTCCGGCGCATAAGCGTTGGCGATCTCCACCGCCTCCTCGAGCCCGGCGGCGACGATGATCCGGGCGTGAGCGAGCGATTGCTCGGCGATGGCCTTGCGGGGCAGCCTTTCCACCTGCCCGCGGACCTCCGCCTCCACCGCCCGCGCCAGCCGCGGCGACGGCGTGACGAGGAGCACCTGCGCCCAGGCGTCATGCTCCGCCTGGCCGAGCAGATCGGCCGCTATGGCGACGGGATCGGCGGTATCGTCCGCGATCACCATCAGCTCGCTCGGCCCGGCGGGCATGTCGATCGCCGGACCGCCCGGAAGCGAGGCCAGATAGGTCTTCGCCTCGGCCACCCAGGCGTTGCCCGGGCCGCAAATCTTGTCGACCCGCTTTATGTCTCCGGCGCCCAAGCCGAGCGCCGCCACCGCCTGCGCTCCGCCGACGGTCCAGATCGCCTCGATCCCGCACAGCTCCGCGGCGAGCGCGACGACCGGATCCAGCGCCCCGTCCATCCTGGGCGGCGTAACCGCCACCAGCTCCCCTACGCCCGCGGCCCGCGCTGGGATCGCAAGCATCAGAAGGGTGGAAAAGAGCGGGGTCCCGCCGCCCGGGATATAGAGACCGACCCGGTCGATCGGCCGCCACAGCTTGCGCACGACCAGACCCGGCATCGTCTCCACGCGATGCTCGGCCGGAAGGCTTCCAGCGTGGAAGGCGGCGATGTTGCGGGCCGCGAGCTCGATCGCCCGTACCGACTCGGCGGCGAGCGCTCGCCGCGCTTCGGCGGCGACCGGCGCGACCGGCACCCGCCTCGGCGCCGCGCCGTCGAGCCGCAGGGCCTGCGCGCACAAGCCCTCCCAGCCGCGGCCTCGAACGTCCTCGACGATCGCGCGAACCTCCGCCTGAAGGGCCGTGTCGCTGCGCTGAGCCGGCCGCGCCAGCGCCTCGGCGCGGGCGGAGGCGCCGAGCGCGCTCCAGTCGAGGATCTTCACATCATCATCTTTTCGATGGGAACGACCAGGATCGCCGAGGCGCCCGCATCCTTCAGCTTCTGGAGCGTCTCCCAGAAGACGGACTCCTGGCAGACGGCGTGGACCGCGAAGTGGCCGGGGCGGCCGTGGAGCGGAACGATCGTCGGCCCGTCGGCGCCCGGAAGGATGGAGGTGATCCGCCGGAGCGCGTCGCCCGGGGCGTTCAGCATGATATATTTCGAATCGCGGGTCGCGAGAACGCCTTCGATCCGGCTGAGCAGGCTCGCGCCGAATTCGGCCTTGCGCTCGCCCGTTTCCCGCGTCGTGCGGACCAGCACCGCTTCGCTGTCGAGCACCGTCTCGACCGCGCGCAGCCCGTTCGCCTCGAGCGTCGCGCCGGTGGAGACGAGATCGCAGACAAAGCCGGCGATCCCGAGCCTCGGCGCGAGCTCGACCGCGCCGCTCATCTTCACCACGTCGGCCTCGATCCCCCGCTCTTCGAGGAACCGGGCGACCAGTCCGGGGTAGGAGGTCGCGATCCGCGCGCCGCGAAGCGATTGCGGTCCGGCATAGTCGGCAAGCTCCGGCGCGGCGATGCGCAGGCTGCAGCGGCCGAAGCCTAGCCGCGCGACGATCTCGATCCGCGCTTCCGTGGCGCCGAGCGCGAACTCCCGAAGCACGTTCTCGCCGACGATCCCGAATTCGCAGACTCCGTCGCTGACGAAGGTCGGGATGTCGTCGTCGCGGACGAACATCAGGTCGGCGGGGAAATTCTCCACGCGCGCGGTGAGGTCGTTCTTGCCGTTCTGGATGCGCAGCCCCGAGTCGCGAAGCAGGCCCCGGCTATAGTCGGACAGCCGGCCCGACTTCTGGATGGCGATGTGCAGCCGGCTCTCGTCAATCGGCATCGCCGCCCCCGATCGACTCGATGGCGCGGCGATAGCCTTTGTTCGGCTCCTGCTTTAGGAAGCGCGCGACCCTGACGATGGTGGTGGTGCTCGCGCCGGTCGCATCGTGGATCTCGCGGTAGGACAGCTTGGTCTCCGCCAGCAGCCGGGCGACGTGCCAGCGCTCGGCGAGAGTCCTTATCTCCGCGGGCGTGCACAGATCGACGAGCAGGCCGGCCATCTCGCGCTCGTCCCGCGGCGTCAGAAGTGCACGGCAGAGATCGTCGACCAGCGTGGCGTGGTCCCGCGAGGGGGTGGCTGTGGAGAGGGACATCCCGCAAATCCGTTTCATCGTATTATCACGCTGTAACGCCGGCTAGGCGTCCGGGCCGGCGGAGTCAACGGCGAGTTGCGCCCGAGCGCCGCGGTAGGCCCGTCGCGCGAGAGCGATGGATCATGCTTTCGAAGGCCGCCGGGCGAAACGATCAGCGGCCGGCTTTGCCCTCCGCGACCGGACCGCCGCCGAGGACCAGCAGGTCCCAGTCGGGAAAGGCCCCGCGCTCGACGATGCCGCGAAGAATCCGCGTGACCAGAGCGTCGGCCAGGTAGAGCTCGACGTGCGACATCGAGGTCAGCACGCCGCTGTGAACGGCCTTGGACCGCGCGTCGTAAAGCTTCCGGATGTCGGAGAAGATGATGGCGCGATCCGCCGAGTCGCTGCCCAGAAGCCAGGCCGCGCGGGTCCCGATCTTGAAGGCGATCCCGGCATTGCTCGACCCGCGACCGTGCATGAGCGCGATCTCGGCCGCCATGCCCAGGTCGAGGGCTTGGTCGACAGGATTCTTCGCCAGCCGTGAACGTCCGAGCCGGTCGATCGCGCGCGCGAGGCTATCGACGTTTCGAAAGGAGACGAGCTGGCCGTAATGCTCTTTGATCCGCGCCGGGTCGGTCGGGAGCGTCGCGACGGGAAGAGAGTGGAGGGGCCGCTGAGCCTGACCGCCTTCGCCGGCGGCGAGGAGGTTCTTGCGATCGGGCTCGAACATCGAGAGCGGGAGCTCGACGGCGCCGCCGCTCGCCAGAAGGCAGGCGAGACGCACGCTTTGCCGGACGGCCTCTCGCGAATCCCGATCGGGGTTCGTGGCGCTCGAGGCGGTCGGTGCCTTTGCCTCCGGCGCTCTCCGTTCGAAGGCGGGGGAGACGGTGAATGCCTGGACGAGCGCGCAGGTCCCCAGGGGGAGCGGCGGGGACGAATAGTGCCAGAGCTGCGGCGGGTTCGAGAAGAACTCCCGGGCCGACGGGACCAGCTCGACGCCGTCCGCCAGAGCGTAAGGATCGGCGATCTGGACTCCGAAGATCGGGCAGATTTCACGGTAGACGGCCGAATTGCGCCGAGCTTCCGCCTGGAACTGGCGGATCATCTCTTCCGGCGGGATCTTCTCGACGAGCCGATCGATCGCCCAGTTCCCGAAGCGGCCGGTGGCGGCCCCGTAGCCTCCGTCGCCGGTAAAGATCCAGCAGTCCGCGAAGTCCGAGAAAGGCGTCGCCCCGGCGAGGTCCTCGTCGGCCGAGCGAACCGCCCCCTCGCGCCACCGCGCATATTCCTTTGGCCGATGGATCCTGGCGAGTTGGGCCGCGAGGCCGCGCAGGATCCGCAAGGCGTCGGCATGGAGCGCGCTGTCGGCGGTCATTCTACCGGTGTCGTCGTTCATGCGTCGGCGCACGGTCGCGCCAGGGCCGGGCCGCGCTCATGGCGGCTCGACTATGCCAAATCGTCGGGAGAATGGTGGACGCACCAGGGCTCGAACCTGGGACCCGCTGATTAAGAGTCAGCTGCTCTACCAACTGAGCTATGCGTCCGTGCCTGTCGGGCAGAGCGGCCATCTAGTGGGGCTCGGCGCGGATTGCAACCGCTCCTCGCGCGGGGCCGGGGCGGGCGGGTCGATACCGGGTCGATGGCGGGTTTCGCCGTTCGCCGGCCGACCGTTCGAGGAGCCGGAAGGTCACACTTCCGCACACCTTCCGCACCTTCGCGAGTCCAAGCTTCGCCGCGGGGCCCGCCGCGCCAGGCGCAGGATCGGCGCTAATCGTTCGTCCGAACCGCGGCGAGCTCGTTTCCGGAGGGATCGAGGAAGTGGAACCGGCGGCCCCCGGGAAAGGCGAAGATCGGGCGGACGACCTGGCCGCCCGCCGCCTCGACCGAGGCCAGCGCCGCTTCGAGATCCTCGACCTCGATCACCGGAAGCGGCGCCCGGCTCGATTCGGCCGGGTCACCCTGCAGCCCGATGTCGGTGTCGCCGGTCACCGTCGCCGCATAGGTCGGTCCGAACGCGGTCAGGGACCAGCCGAAGGCCCGCTCGTAAAAGCCCCTGGCGGCGGCGATGTCGGACACCGGAAGCTCGAAATAATTGAGGCGGGCCATGTCTCGCTCCTGCTGCTGCGGCGGGCGGCGAGGCCGTCGCGCCGAACTTCGCCCTTCGCCGCTCCCCGAGGCGGGCGCGGCGAAAGCGGATCAATAGCGGCGAAGAAGCCCGGCGAGGCGGCCCTGGACCCGGACCTGCTCGGGCCGGTAGCGCTGCGGGTCGTAATTGCGGTTGGCCGGATCGAGCCGGATCATCTGCCCTTCGCGCCGGTAGGTCTTGAGGGTCGCTTCCTCGTCGTTGATGAGCGCGACGACGATCTCGCCCTCGCGGGCGATGTCGGTCTTTCGGATCAGGGCATAGTCGCCGTCGAGGATCCCGACCTCGACCATCGAATCGCCGGCGACCTCGAGCGCATAATGCTCTCCCGGCCCGAGCAAAGCGGCGGGGACGGGGAGGGTGCTCTGCCCCTCGAGCGCCTCGATCGGCATGCCCGCCGCGATCCGGCCGTGGAGCGGCAGGTCGATGACGCTGTCGTTGGCCGCCTGCGGCGGACTGACCGGAGCCCGGCCTCCGGAGGAGAGGCTGGCCACCGTATCCGGCATCTTGACGATCTCGAGCGCCCGGGCGCGGTTTGGAAGCCGCCGGATGAACCCGCGTTCCTCGAGCGCCGAGATGAGCCGGTGAACGCCCGACTTCGACTTGAGCGCCAGAGCGTCCTTCATCTCCTCGAAAGAGGGGGAGACCCCGCTCTCGGCGAGGCGATCGCGGATGTAGGTGAGGAGCTCGTTTTGCTTGCGGGTCAGCACAGCGTTTCCCCTTAGGAACGTATGCGGAACGCGTAGGAAACGTTACGGGGGCTTGTCAAGCGCTATTCGCCACCGCAACGAAATTGGCGAGGAGAGCCAGGCCGTGCTCGCTCGCGACGCTTTCCGGGTGGAACTGGACGGCGTGGAGCGGGAGCGCGCGGTGGCGAAGCCCCTGCACGGTCCCGTCCGCGGCGGTAGCGGCGACGGCGAGGCAGTCCGGCACCGAGTCCGGATCGACGGCGAGCGAATGATAGCGCGCGGCGGTGAAGGGGGAGGGGAGGCCTTCGAAGACCCCTTGCCCGTCGTGGAGGATCGCGCCGGTCTTGCCGTGCATCGCGCTTGGGGCCGGGCCGACCCGGCCGCCGAAATGGGCGGCGATCGCCTGCTGGCCCAGGCAAATTCCGAGCAGGGGCCGGCGCCGCTCGGCGCAGGCCGCGACCAGGTCCAGGGAGATTCCGGCCTGCTCCGGCCGCCCCGGGCCCGGCGAGATCAGGAAGCCGTCCGCGCCGCTCGCAAGCGCGTCGGAGGCGCCGATCTCGTCGTTACGGACGACCCGCACCGAGGCGCCGAGCTGGCGCAGATAGTCGACCAGGTTCCAGGTGAAGCTGTCGTAATTGTCGAGGACCAGGATGGTGGAAGCGCGAACGGCCTTTCTCCCGAAGTTCAGGCGACGAACCGGTCGCGCGCTGTCTGCACCGCGGCTTCGGCGCCCTCTGCCGGAGGGGGAGAGGGCTGGGGCGAGGGGGTTCTGCCCTCGAGGTCAATCGCCGACGCCGAGTCCCCTCTCCCTACCCTCTCCCGGCCGGGGAGAGGGAATTCGCCGACGTCGCCGCCCTTCCAGACCCTAGGGCGCCGAGCCCGGCCCGAGCAGCTCCGACCTCACCGCCTGGAGCGCCTTGGCGTTGCGCTTCACCTTGAGGCTGTCGCGGAGCGAGGCGGAGAATTGCTGGGCATATTCGTCGCCGAGGATCGAGGCGAACTGGCTTCGCACCGCCTGGGCGAGGCCCGGCTCCTTCGAAGCGTCTCCCGGAACGACCTCGGCGAGGTAGACGACGAACCAGCCGCTCTGCCCGGGCCCGCGAAGGATCCGCGCCTTGCCCTTGGGAAGGGTGAACAGCATGGCGATGGGCGGCGCCACCTTCTGGCCCTGGCGCGCGATGTCGCGCCGGATCGCGGCGATCGGCTGGGGCGGCCGGAGACCCGATTGCGCCTCGGCGAAGGCCTGGGCGGGCGCGACCCCGCTGTTGATCTTGGAGATGATCGACTGTGCGACCGCCCGGGCGCGCTCGCCGGCGCGGGTCGCGACGAGGTCGGCCCGGACGCGGTCGCGTATCTCGGCCAGCGGAGGCGCCGCGGCGGGCACGACACGGCCCAGGGCGAGCAAGGCGAAGCGCTGGTTGGGCGTGATCGTCTCGACCGAGGCATCGTCGCTCGGGTCCATCGCGAACCCGCCCTCGAGCAGGGGCGTGACTTCGGGCGGCGCCGTCCAGCCGGCGATCCCGGGGGCCTGGCCGTTGGCGACGATCGGCGGAGTCTCCTTGATCGCGAGGCCGTTCTTCTTCGCCACCTCCTCGAAGCTCGCTCCGTCGCCGATCTCGTTCTCGAGCCGGGTCGCCATGTCGGCGAGGGCGTTCTGCGCCTTCTGCGAGGCGATCTGGCCGGCCAGCTCGGAGCGGACGGACTCGAGCGTCCGGCCGGCGACCGTCTTGACGTCGTCGACCCGGACGATGTGCCAGCCGAGCTCCGACTTGACCGGTCCGACATTGGCGCCCTTCGCCGCGGCGAAGACCGTGTTCGCGACCGCGGCGGAGGTGAGGCGCGCAAACTCCTCCTTGGTCTTGTCGCCGACCGCGATGTCCTTGGCGGCGTAGCCGGCGGCCGCGGCGGCCTGCGCGAACGGGGTTCCGCCGGCGATCTTGCCGGCCAGCGCCCGGGCGGCGGCTTCGTCGCCGAGCACCACCTGGCTTAGGCTCCTCACCTCGCGCGGCGCGTAGGCGGCGGCGTTCTGCTTGTAGGCGGCGGCGATTTCCGCCTCGCTCGCCTGCGATTGGGCGGCGACGTTCTCCGGCCCGAAGACGGCGTAGCGAAGCACCCGGCGCTCGGGGATGGTATAGCGCGCCTGGCCGTTTCGGTAGAAAGCCTGGATCTCCGCGTCGGAGGGCGGCGAGCCGACGCCCATCGCCGCGCTCGGAACCGCGCCCAGGAACCCGCTTCGACGCTCGAGCAGGAGCGAGGCATATTGCTGCGCCAGCCCCTGCGGGACGTGGGCCGAGCCGGCCGCCGGAAGGATCAGCTGGCGCTCGATCATCCGGGTCCGGATCTCCTCGCGAAGCTGGTCCTCGCTCATCCGCTCCTGCTGCAGGGCGCGGGCCATCGCGCCGGGATCGAACTGGCCGGCGAGGTTCTGGAAGGCCGGGATCCCGGCAATCTCCCGGTCGATCATCTGGCGCGACGCGGCGAGCCCGTTCTTCTCGCCGAAGACGGTGTTGGCGGTGACCTGGACGAGCTGGTCGACGATCTCCTCGATCGCTCCGCGGCGAAGGAAGCTCGCCATGTCGAGGCCCGGATTCTGCTGGCGCATCTTCTGGAGCTGCCGGTTTGCTTCGTCCCTCACCCGGGCGGTGTCGATGTTCTCGCCGCCGACGCTCGCCACGGTCGAGCCGCCGAGCCCGCTTAGGCCGCCTATCCCGCCCATGCCGCTCGTCCCGAAGCCGGTGATGACGATCGCCACGAGGCTGATGAAGAGGATCCCGAGCATGACCTTGGCCATGGCGCCGCGGCGGAAGAAGGACAGCATGTGAGAAAGACCCTGACGCTCGGTGAGACTGGAGCCGGGTCATAGAAGGCGTGCGCGATACGGGCAAGCGCGCCGGAAGGCTCCACCGGGCGCGCTTGGCAGCCGGGCGGGCGCTTGCTAGGCGCGCCCGTCGCCCGATCGGCGCGAAGGGGAGAGGGAATGCACGTCCGCCGCAAGCTCGTCGTCGGAAACTGGAAGATGAACGGAAGCCGGGCGGCGCTCGGCGAGCTGGTCCCGATCGCTTCGGCCGCCCGGGAGGCGGCGGGAGTCGACGTCGGCATCTGCCCGCCTTTCACCCTCATCCCGCTCGCCGTCTCGCGCGCCGGCGGCTCGGTCGCAATCGGAGGCCAGGACTGCCACGCCTCGGCGAGCGGCGCGCACACCGGCAACGTCTCGGCGGGGATGCTGGTCGAGGCGGGGGCCAAGCTCGTCATCGTCGGCCATTCGGAGCGCCGCGCCGACCAGGGAGAAAGCGACTCCCTGGTCCGCGAAAAGGCGGCCGCCGCGCTCGCCGCCGGGCTTCGGACCATCGTCTGCGTCGGCGAGGTGGAGGAGGAGCGGATCGCCGGAAGCCATGTCGAGAAGGTCCTCTACCAGCTCGAGCATTCGCTTCCCGAGCTTGCCGCCGAGGCGGAGCTAGTGGTCGCCTACGAGCCGATCTGGGCGATCGGCACGGGCCGGACGGCCACCTGCGGCGACGCCGCCGAAATGCACAAGGCGATCCGCGAGTCGCTCGTCGACCGCTTCGGGGACGCGGGCGGACGGGTCAGGATCCTCTACGGCGGCTCGTGCAACGCGACCAACGCCGCCGAATTGTTCGCGGTCGACGACGTCGACGGCGGCCTCGTCGGCGGAGCGAGCCTCACCGCGGCCCAGTTCGTTCCGATCATCGAGGCGGCGGCGCGCAGTTGAACCGGAACGGGTGATCGCCTAAGTCGCCCTTCACCGTCATCCCGGCGGAGGCCGGGATCCCGGAGAGTAGAGGCGCCGAGCCCTGTCTCCTCGAGATGCCGGCCTTCACCGGCAGGACGAACCGCAATCCGAGGCCTTCCCATGTTCACCTTCCTTCTGATCGTCCAGTCGCTGGTCGCCGCAACCATGGTCGCGGTGATCCTCATGCAGCGTTCGGAAGGGGGCGGGCTCGGAGTGGGCGGAAGCCCGTCGGGACTGATGTCGGCGCGCGGAGCGGCCGATTTCCTGACTCGGGCGACGGCGATCCTCGCCACCGTCTTCGTCGTCCTCTCGATCGCCCTGGCCGCCCTCGCCACGCTCGAGCGGGCGCCGATGCAGATCGATCCCAACCTCGCGCCTCGGCCCTCGTCGCGCACCGCGCCGCTCCAGCCGTCCGGGCCGCCGGTCGCCGATCCGCTGGCCGGCGCGGCCCGGCAGGCGCCGCCGGCCGGAGTCACGGCGCCCGCTCCGGCGCCGGGCAACGGCTCGGTCCCGCTCGCCCAGTAGGCGTCCCTAGGAGGCGGCGAGAGCCCGGGCGACCGCGAGCACCTGGTGCCGGATGTCGGGCACCGCGACGATCTCCCAGAAGGCGCCCTTGCTAAGCGGTCCGACCGCGAACAGGCGCGGCGAGGCGGCGCCGTCCGCGCCGATCAGCCGCGATCGTTCGTCCACGTCCAGCCCCAGGCCGAGCCGATCCGGGCGCGCGCGCCCGGAGGCGATCGCCTGCCGGATCAGCGGGTCGGAGACCCGGTCGATGCGCCCTTCCGGGCCGGTGCAGTTCACCGCCGCGGCGAATCGCCGCCGCAGCGTGCCGCCGCCGCGAAGCGAGACGATGGTCTCCCCATCCCGGCCGCCGCCGATCCGCCCGGCCGCCACCTCCAGCCGCCCGCTCGCCCGAAGCGCCTCGATCCGCCGGGCCACGGCGGGCGCGATCCGGTGGCGGTGCACATCCCACCACGGGCGAAGGTGGCGGAGGAAACGCCTTTTCTCCGACTCGTCGAACCCTTGCCAGAGGGCGGCGCTATGCGGGCGGAGCGAATCCACCGCCGCGCGCCACGGCCGCCCGGCCCGCACATGGCGGACGAGGTCGAGCAGGCGGGAAGGGGGCTCGCCCGCCAGCGGAGCGTCGGGGCTTCCCTCCTGCGGCCTCGGCACCAGCCCGCGCCTCGAGACGGCGAGCATCCGCCCGTCGAAGCCGGAATCGTCCAGCGACAGGGCGACGTCGACCATGGTGAGCCCGGTACCGACGAGGAGAACGTCGCCTTCCCGGCGTGCCAGCCCGGCGATCGCCGAAAGACCTTCCGCGCTCCACGGATCGTCGATGACGGGAATCGCGACGCGCGCCGGAAGGCGCCCGGGATAATTGCCGCCGGCCAGGACCAGCGCGTCGAACGGGATGAGCTCGCCGGACGCCAAAGCCAGTTCCGAACCCTCGATGGCGACCGCCTCGCCGGCGACCCGGCGTACCGCCGCCCCGTCCAGGATGGCGGCGAGATAGCGATGATAGTCGCGCCGCCGGGCGAACGTGTCCCAGCCGCCCAGCCCCTCGCCCTGAAGCCAGCGGGTGAAATGGTCGGGATCCTCGGCGAAGGCGCTCATGCTCCGGGCGCGGACGTTGAGAAGGTGCGAAGGGCTCGACGTCGAATAGGCGGCTCCGGCCGCGAACCGATCCCGCTTTTCGACCAGGCTCACCTCGGCTCCGGGAACGCGGCGCGCGATCTCGACCGCGGCCATCGTCCCCGAATATCCCCCGCCGACGACCGCAACCCGCATGGCCGGCGCTCTAGCCGCGAAATGCGCCAGCGTCACCCGCCATGGTCCATTTTGGAATCCAGTGTGGACTTATCCCAAAGAATTCCGATTCGCGCCCTTGCCCCCGCGCCCTTCGCCCGCTTATCCGGGGCTCCCATGGCGCGGTTCATTTTCATCACCGGCGGCGTGGTCTCCAGCCTTGGCAAGGGGTTGATGGCGGCCTCCCTCGCGGCCCTCCTCCAGGCACGCGGCTACAAGGTCCGGATCCGCAAGCTCGATCCCTACCTCAACGTCGATCCGGGGACGATGTCGCCCTATCAGCATGGCGAGGTCTACGTCACCGACGACGGCGCCGAGACCGACCTCGACCTCGGCCATTACGAGCGATTCACCGGAGTTCCCGCCCGCCAGTCGGACAACGTCACCTCGGGGCGGATCTATCAGGGCATCATCGCGCGGGAGCGGCGCGGCGACTATCTCGGCGCCACCGTCCAGGTCGTCCCCCACGTCACCAACGCGATCAAGGACTTCATCCGCGCCGATCTCGAGCCGGACCTCGACTTCCTGATCATCGAGATAGGCGGGACGGTGGGCGACATCGAATCGCTTCCGTTCATCGAGGCGATCCGCCAGTTCAGGAACGAGGAGGGGAGGGACCGCACCCTCTCCATCCACACCACCCTCGTGCCCTACATCGCCGCCGCGGGCGAGCTCAAGACCAAGCCGACCCAGCATTCCGTCCGCGAGCTGACCAGCCTCGGAATCCAGCCCGACGTCCTGCTCTGCCGCGCCGACCGCCCGCTCCCGGAAGGCGACCGGGCCAAGATCGCCCTGTTCTGCAACGTGCGCAAGGAAGCGGTCATCCCCGCCCTCGACGCCAAGTCGATCTACGCCGTCCCCGCCCAATATAGCGAGGCGGGGCTCGACGCCGAGGTGCTCCGCGCCTTCGGGCTCGAGGATCGCGCCCCCGCCCTCGACCTGCGCCGCTGGGACGACGTCATGGACCGCCTGCTCAACTGGGAGAGCGAGGTGACGATCGGCGTGGTCGGCAAATATGTCGGCCTCCCCGACGCCTACAAGTCGCTCACCGAGGCGCTGGTCCATGGCGGCCTCGCCAACCGGGTCAAGGTCCGCATCGAATGGCTCGACGCCGAATTGTTCGAGCATCCCGAGGCCGACATCCCCGCCCAGCTCGAGCCCCTCCACGGGATCCTCGTCCCGGGCGGCTTCGGCGAGCGCGGGAGCGAGGGCAAGATCGCCTCCGTCCAGTTCGCCCGCGAGCGCAAGGTGCCCTTCTTCGGCATCTGCCTCGGGATGCAGATGGCCTGCATCGAGGCGGCGAGGAACGAAGCCGGGCTGCACGGCGCGACCAGCACCGAATTCGGCGAGGCCGAGGAGCCGGTCGTCGGCCTGATCACCGAATGGATGAGCAAGGAGGGCCTCCAGCAGCGCCGCGAGGCGAACGGCGACATGGGCGGAACGATGCGCCTAGGCGCCTACGACGCGGTGCTCGCCGGCAACAGCCACGTCGCCAGCATCTACGGCGGAACCCACATCTCCGAACGCCACCGCCATCGCTACGAGGTCAACATCCACTACAAGCCGGCGCTCGAGGCGGGCGGGCTCCTGTTCAGCGGCATGAGCCCGGACGGCGCTCTTCCGGAGATCGTCGAGCGGCCGGACCATCCCTGGTTCGTGGGGGTGCAGTTCCACCCGGAGCTGAAGTCCAAGCCGTTCGACCCGCATCCGCTGTTCGCCTCGTTCATAGAAGCCGCCGTCAAGCAGTCGCGGCTGGTCTAAGCGCGGCTTGGTCGCGCCGCGGCGAACCTTCGCCGGCGGGCCCCGTCAATGCGCCTCGATCGGACCTGCGCTTTGCCGCGGAGGTCGGCACAACGGAACCAGGATGAGCGCGCACAGAAACAGCCACGCCATCAGCCGGAAAACGTCGTTGAACGCCAGGGTCAGGGCCTCGCGCCCGATCAGGTTGTGCATGACCGCGCGGCTGATCGCGAGCGCGCGCTCCGGATCGGGCGTCACCGCCTGGAAACGCCGTTCGAGAGCGGCGATCACCTCCCGCGCCGCCGACGGCGACGTGCCCAGCGCCTCGTCGAGGCGCAGCATATGGAGTCGCGTCAGGTCGCCCAGCCAGGTGTTCACAAGCGCGATCCCGATCGCCCCGCCGAGGTTGCGCATCAGGTTGAACAGCCCCGACGCATAGCGCAGCTCCGGCCCGGCCCATCCGTTGAGCGCCAGTCCGACGCTCGGCACGATGCACAGCATGATCGCGAAGCTTCGCACCGCCTGCGGCCAGAACAAGGCGGCGAAGCCCCATTCGGGGGTCATGAACGAAAACAGCCACAGCCCGGCGGCGAACAGGCTAAGCCCCGCCGTGATCATGATCCTGGGATCGATCCGCTGCGACAATCCCGCCGCGATCGGCACGCCGAGGAACTGGATCACGCCGGCGATGAACACGGTCGTCCCGATCTCGGAAGCGTTATAGCCGCGCACGCGGCCCAGGTAGAGCGGCACCAGGTAGGTGCCGGCATAGATCCCGAATCCGATCACCAGGTTGAAGATGCAGGCAAAGGCGAAGGTCGGGCTTCGAAACGGAGTCAGCTTCACGATCGGGCTGCTCGAACGAAGCGACCGCTCGACGAACAGGGCGAACGCGACCAGCGCCACCCAGGCCGCGCCGGCGATCCACATATCGTCGAACCAGTCGTTCCCGGGGCCCTCCTCCAGCACATATTCGAGTCCGGCGAGGAAGGTCGCCATCGAGGCCAAATGCACCCAGTCGATCCGCCCGAGCATCTTCAGGTCGCCGCGATCGACCCGGATCACGGCCAGCGCCAGCAGGGTGACGGCGGCGCCCGGAAGCACGTTGACGAAGAATACCCACCGCCAGCCGGCGCTTTCGGTGATCCAGCCGCCCACCGTCGGACCCAGGGTCGGCGCAAGCACCGAGACCATTCCGAGGATCGCCGGAATCATCGCGCGCTGCTTGCCGGAGAAGATCGCGAACCCCGTCGCGAACACCGTCGGCACCATCGCTCCGCCGACAAAGCCCTGCAGCGCCCGGAACGCGATCATCGACTGGATGCTCCACGCCATTCCGCACAAGGCGCTCGCCAGGGTGAATAGCCCCGCCGACAGCGCGAACAGCCAGCGCGTCGACAAAGCCTGGGCCAGGAACGCCGCGAACGGGATCATCACCAGCTCGGCCATCAGATAGGAAGTCTGGACCCACGATATCTCGTCCGGACCGGCCGACAGCCCCGCCTGCACCTCGTTCAGCGAGGCGGCGACGATCTGGATGTCGATCAGCGCCATGAACTGGCCGAACGCCATCACCGCGAAGATCAGGTACTTGGTCCGGTCGGGCAGCGACATGGCGTCGATCGGCGCCGCCGGGCTGGGCGCGATGGCCTCCGTCGTCGCACCTGCCACCGCCGCCTTGCCTCCCGTCGATCTTTATATTACATGCATCATATAAACGGAGTGTGCAAGCCATGCGCTATTCGAGCGACCACAAGTCCGAGACCCGCGAGCGCGTGCTTCGGGAGGCGGCGAGCGAGATACGGGCGAAGGGGCCGGCCGGAATCGCGGTCGCGGGGATCATGGCCCGGGCCGGACTCACCCATGGCGGCTTCTATGCCCATTTCGCCTCGAAGGACGAGCTGGTCGCCGAGGCGATCTCGGCCATGTTCGTCGACGCCCGCGGCCGCTTCGACCGCGGCCTCGCCGAGACGGACCCGCGGGCGGCTCTTTCCACCTATGTCGAATTCTATCTTTCGAAGCGCCATCGCGATTCGCGCGAACGCGGCTGCCCGCTCGCCGCCTTGTCGTCCGATCTCTCGCGTCTGGGCGACGAACCGCGCGCCCGCTTCGGGCAGGGCCTCGAGACCTTGACCCATTGGATCGGCAAGGCGCTGGCGGGTCTCGGAATCGCCGATCCCGACCGCGAAGCCTCCTCGATGCTGGCCGAGCTGGTGGGCGCCCTTTCCCTCTCCCGCGCGGCAGCCGACCCCGCCCAGTCCGATGCCATCCTCGAACGCAGCAAAGCGGCGATCGCTCTGCGCTACGGCCTCGCCGAATGAACGCCGCCAACCCCGCCGAGGTTTTCACGCCCGCCACCGCCGCTCCGCCGCGGCGGCGCTTCGCGATCAGTCGAAAGCCGCTGGTCATGGCCGCGATCGCCGTCGCGGTCGCGCTCGCCGGCCTCGTCTATATGCTCTCGCCGCGCACCGCGGAGTCGACCGACAATGCCTATCTGCGCGCCGACAGCACCAATGTCGCGCCGCGCGTCGGCGGAGTGGTCGCGGCCGTCCTGGTCCGCGACAATCAGCCGATCCGCGCCGGCGATCCGCTGATCCGGATCGACAGCCAGGAATATGATTCCCGGCTCGATGCCGCCGAAGCGGCGGTCGCGGATGCGGTCGCGGGAGTCGCGGCCGCCCGCGCCGCCCTCGCGGGCTTCCGCGCCGACGAGCAATTGGCCGCCTCCCAGGTCCAGGCGGCGCAAACCGCGATCGGCGCCTCCGAGGCCGAATATGCCCGAGCCGCCGCCGACCGGGCCCGGTTCGAGAAGCTCGCCTCCCAAGGCTTCGCGACGAGGCGGGATGCCGAACGGGTGCGGGCGGCGGCGATCGGAGCCGCTTCGGCACGCGATCGTTCGCGCGCCGACCGGCGGGTCAGCAGCGAGCAGGCCGCCGTCACCCACGCCCGGCGGCCGGTGCTTCTCGCCGGGCTGGAACGCGCCCTCGCCGCCGAGGCCCGAGCCCGGGCCGCCTTGGATCTCGCCCGGCAAGATCGCGGCCACACCCTCGTCCGGGCCCCGATCGACGGCATGATCGGCAACCGCCAGGCGCAGGTCGGCGACTTTGTCCAGCCCGGCACCCGCCTTCTGACCCTGGTCCCGACCGCGGCGCTCTACGTCGTCGCCAATTTCAAGGAGACCCAGACCCGGCGGATGCTGGTCGGCGCCCCGGCGACGATTTCGGTCGACGCGCTCGGCGGCAAGTCGCTTCGCGGGCATGTCGAAAGCTTCGCCCCTGCCTCCGGCTCCGAGTTTGCGCTTCTGCCCTTCGAGCCCGGCGCGGGAAACTTCACCAAGATCGTCCAGCGCGTGGCGGTTCGGATCCGGATCGACGAGGGCCAGCCCGAGCTTCGAGCGCTTCGATCCGGGCTTTCAGCCGATGTGTCGGTATCGCTTCGCGATTAGAGGCCGGCGCGCTTCGAGATCCACCAGGCCGCGGCGGGCTCGGGCGATCCAGCGGAGCGCGCCCTCGGGATCACGGGCGAGCGGCTTCTCCAGGACGCTGCGCCACCATCTTCGCGCTTGCGCCTTGGCACCGGCCTCGAGCGCGGCGGCGTCGACGTAGGAAGCGAGAGTCGAATAGTCACCCGAGCGCGTCGCCGCGCGCATCCGCCACGACGTCCACCAGGGGAATCCGAAATACCAGCCGGCGGAAAGCGCGATCAAGTGCGCGGCGACGGCGGCGGGCAGGATTATCCGTCGACGAGACTTCATTCCTAATCCTTGGCGGGCGGCGGCTCGGCGGGCCATCCGATCTTTTTCACCCCCGCGCGCTGAAGCGCGAAGACCGCGCCGCCGAAGCACTTGTACGGCGTCTCGAGGGTCTGCGCGATGTAAACGCCGCGGCGGCGCCAGGCCGCGGCGGCGGCGGTGAGCGCCTCAAGGCTCATCGACCGCCCCTCGGCGACGAAACGGCATTCGCCTTCGACCGTGGCGATGGACAGAGCGATCCGCGATTCCGGCGGGCGCGTGGAGCAGCCCGCCGAGGCGCAGGCCAGCGCCGCCCAGAGCAGGCGCCTCGGCGCCTTTTCCGTGCCTGCGGGCCGCTCCAGCCGAAGCCGGCACGGCAGTCGGGGCGGCTCGCCCGGGTGCACCTTTTCTCCTTCGAAGGGCTCGGTCCTCTAGCATGGACGGCTTTCGGCGGAGACGCCATCCCGCTGGACCTGCCGGGATGGGCTTATCGTTCCACCTGCGCTAGGCGAGCCACGCCTCCCGCGCTTTTTTTGAACTGGAACAGTGCCTTGCTTCCATTCGCCAGCCTCGCTTTGCTGCTCCTCGTCCAAGCCTCTGCTCCCGCCGTGCCGGCGTTGAGCGCGGCGGAGCGGTTCTTCGTCGGGAGGACACAGAGCGTGGGGACGGTCGCCGTCGCTTTCTCCGGGTCGCACAAGGTTCGCGACCGCACCGCCGGTCAGCTCGATTCGTCGGGAGCTTTGATCCTCGACGAGGTGGTGGAGGAGGAGGGGAAGCCGGTTCGGCGGCGGAGCTGGCGCCTGGTTCGCGGGGCAGGGGGGCGGATCTCGGGGACCATCTCCGACGCCGCCTCGCCGGTGTCGGGCGAGCTTCGCGGCAATTTGCTCCACCTCACCTACAAAAGCGTCGAAGGCGGTGCGCAGGTCGAGCAGTGGATCACGTTCAACCCCTCGGGCCGGACCGCGGCCAACCGGATGGTGTTCCGCAAGTTCGGCTTCAAGGTGGCGACCCTGGAGGGAGTGGTCCGCCGCTCGGACTAAGGCCGCGAGGGGGCCGCCGTTTCGGCATTGTCCGCCTCCGCGCCTCGCCGCGGACGATTTTTCTTTCGATTACGCTTGCTTAACCAGCCTGCTCTAGAAGCACCGTCGACCGAGACGACCGCCAGGACAAACGGATATGCGCATCTTCACCAGCCTTCGCCGCGACGAGCGCGGCGCCACCGCGATCGAATATGGCCTCATCGCCGCGCTCATCGCCGTCGCGGCGCTGACCGCGATCGGCAATGTCGGAACCAACGTCAACCGCACGTTCTCGAACGTCGCGACGTCGATGAACGGCTAGGCAGGCCGCTAGGCGCGTGTCGAGACGCGGCGCTCCAAGCCGCGTCTTTCGCCGCTCTCGCCATGGTCCGTTACGAACACCAAAACGGATATAGAGGGAATTCCGCCTTAGCGAAGGCGTAACCCTCCGGTGCCTAGGATATGCGCCATGTCACGCGCCGTTCCCGCCTATCTGCCGATCGCCGCCGGCTTCGCGTTCGTCGGTACCTGGGTGCTCACCCCGGTCGCGCCGCCCAGGCCCGCGGCGGCTGCGACCGCGACCGAACCGGACGGCGGGATCGCCTTTCCCGAAGCGCGCGGCAAGCCGACCCCGATCCCCGATTCCTGGCGGGCGGAGAAGCCGGAGGACGTGTCCCCGGGCGCTCATCTGGGCGCGTCGCCCGTGCCTCGCCTCGCTGCCGCGAGGAGCTCTGTCTATTATAGCGGCTGCAGGGAGGCGCGCGCCGCCGGCGCCGCGCCGATCTACCGCGGCGAGCCGGGCTACCGGCCCGGAATGGACGGCGACAATGACGGAATCGCCTGCGAGCCGTACCACCCACGCTACTGAGCTCGATGCCCCGGCGGGTCCGAACCCGTCACTCCGGCGCGACGCGGCCCACCTTGTCGGCACCCATTTCGGTGAACCACATGGCTCCGTCCCGCCCCTGCGTGATCCGGTGCATCACCGTCGAGCGGGTCGGCGCGGGGGTGTAGGAAAAAGCGAGCGGCGCGCCCGAAGCGCCGCCGGAGCGGGCCCACGCCTCTAGCCCGGCGCGGTCGATTCGGACGATCCAGTCCGTGCCTTGCGGCTCCGGAACGTTGTTGCTGACATATTGCTGGACCCAAAGGTCGCCCCGGCGGTCGAAGGCGAGCCCCGCGAGGATCAGGTTCGCTTGTGCCGCCGGGACGGCGAGCTCGAGGACGCGCCATTTGCCGTCGGCGGCGCGATCGATCCGTCCGATGCGGCCTCCCGCTTCCTCGCTGAACCACATCGCGCCGTCCGGTCCGGGCGTGATCGCGATCGGGCGCGAGAGCGGAGTCGGGATGGCGATCTCCTCGATCGCGCCGTCCGGGGCGAGCCGGGCGATCATGTTTCCGGTCAGCTCGGTCACCCACATCGCCCCGTCGGGCGCGGCGACGGCGTAGATCGGGGTCGACCCCGCCGTCGGCAGCTGGAAGTGGACCACGCGTCCGCCGGGATCGAGGCGGCCGACGGTACCCGTCGCCTTGCCGGTGAACCACAGGCTTCCGTCTCGCCCCAGGGCCAGGCCGTGAGGATGCGGGTTGAGGGGCGCCGCGCAGTTCGGGCAGGCGATCGTCACGGAATGGGAATCCCGCAGGCCCTTGTCCGGGTCGAGCCGGGCGATCCTTCCGAGCCCCTCCAGGGTCACCCAGAGTTGCCCCTTGCCGTCGAAGGCGAGGCCATGGGGGCGGCTCCCTTGACCGGTCGGATAGAAGCGCATCCGCCCGGTCTGCGACACATGCACGACCTGGTCGTAATTCTGGCCGGAGATCCAGTAGCCGCCTCTCGCGCCGGGATCGACGGCGATCTCGTGGGTCGATCCCATCGCGGCGTGGCCCGCACGGGGCGTTCCGCCGCCGTCGCCGATCGCCGCGTCGTGCGCGCCGAGCCCTGGGCGGGGCGCGGCCTTGCCCGGCCAGTCGATCGCATATTCGACGACCGGTGCCGGGCCGGCGGCCTCGACCGGCGCGGCGCCCGACATCATGATTAGTTGAGCCGCGCCCATCGCGCGCACGACGATCCCGTTCATTCCCGCCCCCCTGGATGACCCGCGGGCCGAGATTAGCAGTTCGGCGGCGGCGGCGCGTCTTCTTTCAGCGTTGAACTCGGCGGGCGTGGGCGGCGTCGGCGCAGGGCAGCGCGGATCAGCGATTGAAGGTCTGGTTGAGGAATCCGGGGACTGGGCCGTTCCAGCTCTCGTCGGCATCCGCCGCCGGCTTGGCTTCGATCGGCGGCGTCTCGGCCGCCGCGGGTTGCCGGGCCGTCGATCGAGGCGGCCGCGCCGCGCGGGCGCGCCTTGGTGCCGGTGCCTCGGCGGCTTCGGGCCGCGCGCTGCTCGGAGCCTCGGCGGCCTCGGCGACACCGGTCTCGGAGTCCGGCGTCTCGTCGCGGCGGGAGCGGCGGCCGCGCTCGGAACGGGCACGGGCGGGGCGTTCCCCCCGGCGGCCGGACTCGACCTTCGGCGCGTCCTCCGTCTCCTCTTGAGCCGGCGCGGCCCGCGAAGCCGAACCCTCGACGGCCGCGGACCGCGAAGCCAAGCTCTCGACGGCCGGGATCTTTGTTCCGGTGAGCTTCTCTATCGCGTCGATCGCCTCCGCGTCCGCCGACGTGACGAGGGTGATCGCGACTCCGGTCTTGCCGGCGCGGCCGGTGCGGCCGATGCGGTGGATGTAATCGTCCGGGTGCCACGGCACGTCGAAGTTGAAGACGTGGCTGACGTCCTTGATGTCGAGGCCCCTCGCCGCGACGTCGGAGGCGACGAGGATGTTGATCTCGCCCTCCTTGAACCGGTCGAGCTCGCGGATCCGCTCGGCCTGCTCCATGTCGCCGTGGATCTCGCCGGCCTTGAAGCGGGCGCGCTTGAGGCTCTGGGCGAGCTCGCGAACCGTCGTCTTGCGGTTGCAGAAGATGATCGCGGTGCGGACGTCGTTGGCTCCGAGCCGCTCCTCGAGGACCTGCTTCTTGCGGCGCGAATCGACCTTGAGCAGCCGCTGGTCGATCAACAGGTTGGACGAGGCCGGCCGGCTGACCTCGATCGTCTTGGGGTTGGAAAGGAAGCGGTCGGCGAGCTTCTTGATCGGGCCCGGCATGGTCGCCGAGAAGAGCAGGGTCTGGCGGTTGACCGGAAGCTTCGAGCAGATTTCCTCGATGTCGGGGATGAACCCCATGTCGAGCATCCGGTCGGCCTCGTCGATGACCAGCAGGTTGCAGTCGTTGAGCATGATCTTGCCGCGGCCGAACAGGTCCATCAGCCGGCCTGGCGTGGCGATGAGGACGTCGACGCCCTTCTCGAGCGCCTTCTGCTGGTCGCCCATCGACACTCCGCCGATCAGCAGCGCCATCGAAAGCTTGTGGTTCTTGCCGTATTTCTCGAAATTCTCAGCCACCTGCGCCGCCAGCTCCCGGGTCGGCTCGAGGATCAGCGAGCGGGGCATTCGGGCTCGGCTTCGGCCCTGGGCGAGGATATCGATCATCGGGAGGACGAAAGACGCCGTCTTCCCGGTACCGGTCTGGGCGATCCCGATCAGGTCGCGGTTCATCAGGACGGACGGAATCGCCTGGCGCTGAATGGGCGTGGGCTCGGAATAGCCCGATTCCTCCACGGCCTGGAGCAATTCGTCGGAAAGGCCGAGGTCGGCGAAACTCATCTGGTATCCGGAAAATAAAACGGGGAGCGCCCAAGCCGGGGCGCGGCGCCAGCGGCTTGTGCGCAGGCGGGCGCCAATGTCAAGCGAAGCTCAGTCGGCCGAGACCAGCTCGAGCGCCTTGAACTTGTCGATCCCGCACTCGCCGCCCATCCGCGAGCGGATCGGATCGCGGTCGGCGCAGATCTGGCCGTCGCTCGTCGGAGTGACGTAGAAGCCGTGATAATAATCGAGCGCGGGGCAGCTGCTCTCGAGCTTGGCGCGCACCCGGCTCCGGTCGCGAAGGATCAGGTCGACGCTGTTCTGGCCGATCAGCGCCGCGCCCGCGATCGCCCGCATCGCGACGCATTTCGGGCCCTTCTTCTCCTTCCAGCGGACCGGCTGCGACCGGGCGGCGGAGCCGTCGCCGCGAAGCCCTTCCGAAACCCGGATCATGATCCGCTCGCGATAGACCACCTGTCCATATCGGGTCTGGGCCTCGCCCGGAGTCGGCGCGGCCGCGCCCGCCAAGGCGAGCAGAAGGGCGGCGGCCGCGGGGCGGAGAAAAGGGCGGAGCATCGACCTCCCTCTTCGGGGCGACCGGTTGAACGCGCGATTAATCCGGCCCCCGGCCCCTTTCGCCCGTTTCCCGGCCCGAGCCGGCTCACCCCATGCTTGCAGAACGGCCAATTGGATCATAGGGATGCCCGCGACCGGGCGGCCGGGCGACGGCCGCTTTCAAATCTACTTACGGAGAGACAAGATGGCGACCGAGCCGCCGGCCAACCCCCTGCCCATTTTCTACGGCGGCGTGGAGCCCCTGTCGAGCAATCTTCATCCCAATTACCGGGTGCGGTCGTCGGAATCGGCGCCGTTCCTCGTCAACGTGCACGCCGTGCCGATCACGATCGACGAATTCCCCTCGATCCAGCGCTTCTGCCCGATCGTCTTCTCGAGCGGCGAGAATCCGGTCCCGCTGGCGCTGATGGGCCTCAACGAGGGCGTCAACGTCTATGTCGACGGCGAGGGCAAGCTGACCCAGGAGCTGTACGTCCCGGCCTATGTGCGGCGCTACCCGTTCATGCTGGCCCGCCTGGCCCCCGACGCCCAGGAGCTGTCGCTCTGCTTCGACCCGACCAGCGGCCTGGTCGGCGACTTCGAGGACGGGCAGCCGCTGTTCGACGGCGACAAGCCGAGCGAGGCGACCAACAACGTGCTCAAATTCTGCGAGGAGTTCGAGCTCTCCGCCCAGCGCACCGTCTCGTTCATGAACGAGGTCAGGCAGTCGGAGCTTCTGATGGAAGGCGAGGTGTCGATCCAGGCGACCGGCGTCGAGCAGCCCTTCGTCTATCGCGGCTTCCAGATGATCAACGAGGAGAAGCTTCGCGAGCTTCGCGGCGACGAGCTTCGCAAGATGAACCAGAACGGCATTCTCCCGCTGCTCTTCGCCCATCTCTTCTCGATGCAGCTGGTGCGCGACATCTTCAGCAAGCAGGTCGCGCAGGGCAAGGGCCCGCAGATTCCCGGCGGCGGAACGCTGGGCGATTCGGGCGGCACCTTCAGCGGCGGCCTCGGCGGGAACGGCAACGCCTGATGGAAGCCGCCGCAGCAGCCGCCTTGGACTATGACGGCGCCCGCTATTCGCGCGGCGCCGTCTGGCTCCACTGGACGATCGCGGCGCTGATCGTGGTCAATCTGCTGCTCGGCTTCTTCCACATGGATTTCGACAAGCCGCTCCGCACCACGTTGATGGGCGTCCACAAGTCGATCGGCTTCCTGGTCATCGCCCTCACTTTGGTTCGGATCTTCTGGCGCTTCCGGCACCGCCCGCCGGCCTTCGACCCGGCGCTGCGGCGCTGGGAATCGGGGCTTGCCCGGCTCGTCCATGGCCTCTTCTACCTGCTTCTCCTCGCCATTCCGCTCTCCGGCTGGCTGATGGTGTCGAGCGGCCGCAAGGTGAACCCGACCCGCTTCTTCGGCCTGTTCGACATCGGCCCGCTCCCGGTCGCGCCGAGCCACGGCCTTCACGAATTCTCCGAGCAGTCGCACGAGCTGCTCGGCTACGCGATGCTGGTCCTACTCGTCCTCCACGTCGGAGGCGCGGTGAAGCACCATCTCGACGGCCACCGCCACCTGATCGGCCGGATGGCCCCCTGGCTCGCGCCGAGGCGCTAGGCGGCCACTCCGTTCCGGTGCCATTGCGGCCGTTGTCGACGACGCGCCCGATTGACTCCTGCCCGGTCCGAGAAGGATGCTCCTTCCCGACTTGGGGGGTGAGTCGACATGGGGAAAAAGGGGGGTGCCAGGCTCGTCCTGGCGACATCGGCGATCGCCTTGTCCAGCGCCGCGCAGGCCGGCGAAGCCATCGCCTACAGCTATGATGCGCTAGGCCGGCTCGTCGCGACGACGAACACCGGCTCCTTCAACAACGGCGTGAATACCAGCCTGGGCTACGACGCGGCGGGCAACCGCCTGTGCTACAAGGTCGGCGGAGCGGCCGTGCCCTGTCCGCCGCCGCCGCCGCCGCCCAATCCGCCGCCGGCGCCGCCGGCGCCGGGACCCCTCTCGTGAGAATGCTCCTCGCGTTTCGGCGGGTGTGGCTGTCGGCGACTCTTCTGCTTGCGCTCCTGCCGTGGTCGGCGTGGGCGCAGGACGGCTCGGGCAAGATAGTGAACTTTCCGGCGGAGAAGTTCATCACCGCGCCCGGCGGAGTCGACATGCGCACCGGCCGCTACGCCTACAACGCGACGGACCTGTCGATCGGGCCTGAGCAGGGCGGACTCTCGCTGGTTCGCTCGATGCCGGAATATGTCGCTGGTCATTCCAACCCGTTCGGAAACTTCGGACACAATTGGGATATCTTCCTGCTCGAAACCAAGGTGACCCTTTCAACGGGGATCTGGGGCGGCTCCGATTACCGGATGACGGCGCATTATGGCGGTCGAGCGCTTACCTTCGAGAGCGCGAACAATACGATCGGCTACACCTACCGGTCGTCCGGTCCGCTGGCCAAGCTGACCCCCGACGGCGACCGAGCGAGCGGCAGCACCGTCTATACTCTCATCACCGGCGATGGAACCGTCGCCAAATTCCGGTCGATCGGAAGCTACGATTGCGCGCAGGACGGGATAGCGCGGCGCTGCGCCGCCGTCTCGCAGGTGACGGAGCCCGACGGGACCCGCTATTCGTTCGACTACAGCTACGACAGCCAGCGTCCGGGCAATCGCGCTCGGCTGGTCCGGGTGACGAGCTCGCGGGGCTATGCCCTGATTCTCGAAGGCAGTGGAACCCGCACCGACAAAGCCTGCGTGATAAATCTCGCGGTAGCGCCGGCGCCCGCCGACGGTCTCTGCCCCGCCGGCGCCCGAACCGTGAGCTACGGCTATTCCGCGGCCGGCGCGCTGACCAGCGTCGAGTCGCCCGGGCAAGCGGTGTCGAGCTTCGGCTACGAACCGCTCGACTACGGCCGCTATAAGATGAGCTTCGTCAAGCCAGGTCAGAGCGCGCCGTGGCTGACCAACACCGTCGGCCATCGCTACGATGAAATGGAAACGCCCCAGGAGCTGGTCGACCAGCAGAGCTTCGCGGGGGGGCAGCACTACGACTACGATTATGGCCAGGGGCCGGATACCACCGCCCGCGCCTATCCCGCCATCGCGGGAGGAACGTATATCGACTCCCGGGGACGGCGGACCAAGGTCGAGTTTCAGTGGCCGACCGCGCCGGGGATGAACACGCCCGGCAGCTACTGCTTCCGCCAATGCGTCTGGCAGTACCCGGAGGACGCGCTCGGCTTCACCTACCAGCAGACGCCGGGCCCCGTCTCGATCACCGACCCCCTCGGCCGGGTCACGAAGTTTGATTATTGCGACGCGGCGGCGATGGCCGGACTGCCCCCGACCGAGCAGAATCGCTGCATCGTCCTCCCCAACGCGCAAGCGGTGACCGGTCCGGACGGCGCGGTGACGCTGCTCAAATATGACGGCTACGGCAACGTCACCGAGGCTAAGCGAGGGGCAAGGCCGCAGGCCGGCGCCGCCGCGCTGCCCCCAATCATCACCACCGCATCCTATGCATCGGGCGATCCGAAGACCCAGTCGAAGCCGGAGTGGATCAAGGACGGCCGGGGCAACATCACCCGCTACACCTATCACTCCATTTACGGGGGAGTGACGTCCGAAACGGGGCCGGCGGTCGACAATGTCGCGCCCCGCAAGCTGTACACTTACGAAGCGCGGGTAGCGCGGCTCGCGGACGGCTCGGCCGCGGGCGAGCCGGTGGCGCTGCTCGTGCGCAGCGCGAACTGCAAGAGCGGGGCCGATCCGTACGGCCCCGGCTGCGCGGCTGGCGGCGAATATGCCACCGTCTACGATTACGGCCCCGATTCAGCCCCCAACAACCTCCTGCCGCGAAGCGCGGTCGTCGATCCGGGCGGGCTGAACCTGCGCACCTGCTATTATTACGACGCGGACGGCAACAAGCTTCGCGAGACCAGTCCGCGCGGCGCCGTCGGCCAATGTCCCGTCGCTTTTCCGGCCGCCTTCACCCGCGACTGGCGCTACGATATCGAACGCCGCGTGACGGGGACGATCGCGCCCGACCCCGACGGCTCGAACGCCGGCCTCGGCTTCCCGGCGGTGCGCAACGGCTACGACCTGGCCGGCCGGCTGGTGAAGGTCGAGTCCGGCGAGCTTGCTTCGTGGCAGAGCGAGTCGGTGGCGCCGGCCGCCTGGAGCGGGTTCACGATCTTCCAGACGGTCGACACCGTCTATGACGCGCTCGATCGCAAGACGTCGGAGCTCGTGTCCGGCACCAACGGCCCCGTCTCCTACACGCAGATGCGCTACGACGATCGCGGCCTGCTGATCTGCACCGCGATTCGGATGAACCTCGGCGCAATCGGCCAGCAGCCCGATGCCTGCCTCCCGGGACCGCAGGGGAGCGAGGGGCCGGACCGGATCACCTTCAACGATTACGACTCGGCCGGCCAGCTGATCGGTGTCTGGAAGGCGTGGGCGACGCCCCTCCAGCAGCGCTACGCGGCCTATGAGTACAGCTCTACCGGCCAGCGGACCGCGGTGGTCGACGCGGGCAACAACCGCGCCGAGATGCGCTGGGACCGCTTCGATCGCCAGTCGCGCTGGGTGTTTCCCGCGCCTTCAGTGGCCGGGGCGGTGAACGAGGGCGATTATGAGGAATATGGCTATGACGAGAACGGCAACCGGACGAGCCTCCGGAAACGCGACGGCGCCACGCTCGGCTACGACTATGACCCGCTCAATCGGTTGAAGTCCAAGACGGTCCCGGCCTCGGCGACCGGGGCGCCGGGCTATTCGGTCTCCTACGGCTACGACATTCGCGGGCTTCAGACCTCCGCGACGTTCGATTCGGCGACGGCGAACGGCGCTTCGGTCGGCAGCCAGTATGACGCCGCCGGCCGGCAGACGGTGGCGACCACGAACATGGACGGCACGCTCCGCTCGATGCCCTATGCCTGGGACGAGGACGGCAACCGCATCGGCGTCAACGCCATGGTCTACGCCTATGATGGGCTGGACCGGCTGACCGGAATCTTCAACGGCGGCTTGAGCGGGCCGCTGGCGGCGTTCGACCATGCGCCGGACGGAAGTGTGCGGTCGGTGGGCAATATGTGGTCGACCTGGCAGAACGCGGCGACGCGCTATGAGCGGGATCCGGCGGGGCGGCTCGGCAAGCTGACCCAGATGGTGCTGGGTGGCTCGGTTTCGAACGAGACGGTGTTCACCTACAATCCGGCCTCGCAGATCGTCTTCCGGACGGCGGGCAACGATGCCTATGGCTGGTCTCCGCCCGACAATGCGGTCGTGGACCGCGGCTACCGGCCGAACGGGCTCAACCAATATGACGGGGTGACCGACCGCGACGCGCAGCAGAATGGGGTCGATACCGCCTACGGTTACGACGCGAACGGCAACCTTACCTTCAACGGGGCGACGACGTTCACCTACGACGCGGAGAATCGGCTGGTGAAGGCGGAAGGGGCGCGCAATGCGCTGCTGACCTACGATCCGCTCGGCCGGCTGTCGCGGGTGTGGGACCAGACGACGAATGCGGCCTTGACCGCGACCCGCTTCGTCTATGACGGCGACCGGCTGATCCTCGAGACGAGCGATGCCGGCGCGCTTCGCCACTTCTACGTCCACGGCAACGCGCCCGACCAGCCGCTCATCTGGTGGGACTTCACCGGCAGCAACACCCGCCGGTTCCTCCACGCCGACCACCAGGGCTCGATCGTCGCGGTGTCGAACGGCCAGACCGGCGCGCCGATCACGATCAACACCTACGATCCGTGGGGCGTGCCGGGCGCGAACAACGCCCCGAGCGTGAACAACACCCTTCCGCTCCGGTTCGGCTACACCGGCCAGGCGTGGATCCCCGAGCTCAAGATGTATTACTACAAGGCCCGGTTCTATTATCCGGCGCTGGGGCGGTTCCTGCAGACGGATCCGATCGGATATGATGATCAGATCAACCTGTACGCGTATGTTGGGAATGACCCGGTCGACAATCGTGATTCCACGGGACTGTGCATTGATAACACGTGCCCGGTCAGCGCTTTATGGGGAAGCACGAATTACAATCTGAGTGTTCGACAAACCGAAGAAAAGGCAGGCGCTGTCGGTGCCCCGATACTAGCCGGGATTCTGTTGAGTCCCGTTATCTACGTTGCCTTGGACACTGCAGCCGTTTCTATGGGGGCGGCGGGATTCAAGGTCGCTCAAGCAAGCTTACGATCAGCAGAGCGGTACTCAGTATCCGGTCTGGGTCGAACGGTGAACGGCGCTATCAACAACATCCGCACGATCATCACAAGAGCTGGTACCAGGGGCGATTTTGTGGGTGCTGCGAGAGAATCTCGTGGCATAAAAACCGGATGGGACCACGTCACCGAGATGCGAAACTCGATGAGGGGTCTCCTCAGTTCCATGAAAAGTATAGACGGAAGCTTGAAAAATCCGAACTTGTCACCTGAAGCCCGTGCGGCGATGCAAGGATGGAGAGATTCAGCTCAGGCTACATACAACGCGATGAGAGAAACTTTAAGAATGTAGTATCAGCGTAGGAAAGTCATTTTGAGGATGACTATGCTTGAAGACGTAAATCATGCAGACTCGAACTTTCAAGAAGTGAGCGGTGAGACACTGCCAGCCTCCTCTATCCTGTCTCTTACCGGGGATCAGCACCTCATAGGCCTCCATCCGGGAAAAACGGGCCTGGAGGCGAGAGTTGCGGCTGCTGCCGTGCTACCGCTAAACCAGTTAACATGCGGGCAGGTTCGGTTGCTGGTGGGGCAGCAGATCGGCCTTCGTTGGCTAGCAAAGCCGGTCGCGGCGTTTTGCGCGCAGCACTCACAGGCGCAGTGCGATATTTTTCCCGGCGATTTAACGATTAATGCACTTAGAGCCTGGGAAACTTTTTTAGAATACGCTCCGAATGAGACCCGCAAGATGATTTCGGCTGATCTTAGTTGGCTTGTAGATGACGTTGCCGAAACGAGCGACGGCCTTTTTGAAGAAGCTTTGCAGAACCTCTACGCTGCTAGGGCAGTCATTCAGTAAGATATTGGTAGCCGACCGCAGATCGTCTTCCGGACGGCGGGCAACGATGCCTATGGCTGGTCTCCGCCCGACAATGAGGTCGTCGGACCGCGGCTATCGGCCGAACGGGCTCAACCAATATGACGGGGTGACCGACCGCGACGCGCAGCAGAATGGGGTCGATACCGCCTACAATTTGAACGGCAACCTCAAGTCGGACGGATCGACGACGTTCACCTACGACGCCGAGAACCAGCTGGTGAAGGCGGAAGGGGCGAAGACCGCGACCTTGTCCTACGATCCGCTCGGCCGGCTGTGGCAGGTGACCGGCTCGGGCTCGACGACCCGCTTCTTCTACGACGGCGACCGGCTGATCTCGGAGACGGACGG
>Ga0207649_10000327_pt1 | contig 36020 bp, 32 predicted proteins | sample KBSC43metaG_FD_184317 | JGI IMG/M metagenome (GOLD analysis project Ga0207649, IMG submission 184317) | Corn rhizosphere microbial communities from Kellogg Biological Station, Michigan, USA - KBS C4-3 metaG (SPAdes) (version 2) | ecosystem: Host-associated > Plants > Roots > Rhizosphere > Soil ... | reverse complement strand
GCGCAGGCTGCGCACGCCGAAGACATCGATGCCCGTGACGACCGCCGCCTCGGCGGCATTGGCAAGCGGGAGGATGACGGCTTTTTTCTTTTGCCGGCGGGCCTCGAGGGCGATGGAGAGCGCCCCTTTGATCGGGCGCACTTCGCCGTTGAGGCCGAGCTCGCCGGCGATGAGGCACCGATCCAGCCGCGGCACGTCCGCGCCGTCGGCCACCACGCACATCCCGAGGGCGATGGGCAGGTCGAAGCTGGGGCCTTCCTTTTTGAGGTCGGCGGGGGCGAGATTGACGGTCGTGCGCATGCGCGGCCAGCGCAGGCCGCTATTCGAGATGGCGGTCGTGACGCGGTCGCGGCTCTCCCGCACCGAGGCGTCGGGCAGGCCGACGATCACCAGCACGGGCTCGCCGTTGCCGGAATTGACCTCTACCTCGACCTGCAACGCGTCCACGCCGCGCAGCGCGGCGGAGAAAACCCTCGTGAGCATGGGAAGGAATTACCCTCCGGGCGCGTGGTCGCGAAGATAAAAACGTGGCGCGACTCCCAAGCCGGTTGCGCTCGGCGGTCGCAGCACGCCGCGCTCGAAGATCCAGCCCGTAAAGGGATCGTCAGCGAGCAGCCACGCGCCGTCGAGATCCGCGTAATCCGTTCCTTGCGCAATGGCGGCGCCGGCCGCGATCAACACGCTGCTTTCCAGCATGCAGCCGACCATCAACTTGCGGCCGAGCGCGCGGCCCCGTCGCACCATGCGGCGTGCGGGCGTGATGCCGCCGCACTTCACCAGCTTGATGTTGAAGCCATCGAAGCGCTCCGCGACCCGCTCCACGTCGGCTTCCGTCACGCAACTCTCGTCCGCGAAAATGGGCAGCGCGCATTCCGCGGGCAGAGCGTCGTCCTCCTCCACCGGCAGCGGCTGCTCGATGAAATCGACTCCAAATCGCGCAAACCCTTTCGCCAGCACCGGCAAATCGTGGTCCGACCACGCGCAGTTCGCGTCCACCGCGATGAGCGCCTCGCTTCGTGCCCGCACGCGTCGCACGGTTTCCATGCTGGCGGCCGCATCCGACTTGATCTTGATGCGCGGGAAGCCCTCGAGTTCGTCCAGCTTTTCCTCGAGCTCTTCCGGAGTCGAAAGTCCGATCGTGCAAAAGGTCTCGACCGCGACGGGGGCTTTCCCCCAGACGAGTTCGGCGACCGTTTTTTCCTCGCGACGCGCCAGCCAGTCCCACAACGCGACATCGACCGCGCATTGGGCTGCACGCGACGGGGCGAGCCAGTGCCATGCTTCCTGCCAGGCGCGCTCGATATCCGCGGAGGTCGATAATTCCAAGGTCTCCAGCCAATCGCGCGCCGCCTCGAGTTTTTCGCCGACGCGTTCCCAGGTCTCGTCGTAGAATGCATTCGGCGACGCCTCGCCGTAGCCAGTCACGCCCGCGTGCTCGATGTGCACGAAGACATTCCGCACCTCGCGACGCCGCGCACGGCTGATCCGAAACACATGCCGCGGGTGCAGCTCCCGACTGGTCCAGCGCAACTTCATGGGCGGCGTGCGGAATGTCTTTTCACGGCGGAGGAATTTCTGAAACCGTAGCGTTCACTCGCGCATGCCCGACAGCCAATTCTTCCCGTGGATCGCCGGCCGCTCGGTGCAGGGCCGGGAAATCATCGTCCAATCGAACTTCGATCCCGCGCTCCCGCCGCCCGCGAATCTCACGCTGCTGATCGGCGGGCAACACGGCGACGAACCCGCCACGGTCGATCTGCTGGAGAGCTTTGAATGTCCGACGGAGCCGACGGCGATCCTTGCGTGCGCGAACCCCGACGGTCTGATCGCCGGCACGCGCACGAATGCCCGGGGCGTGGACCCAAATCGCAACTGCGGTTTCAACTGGTCAGCGGCGAGCGAGGAACCGCCGGGGCCGCATCCGTGGTCGGAACCGGAGTCCGTCGCGATCCGCGATTACATCCTCGCCTTTCGGCCGGCGAAAATCGTGACCCTGCATTGGGCGCTCGCGGAGGTCGATGCGGATGGCGCGCAGTCCACGCCGCTGGCCGAGGCGATATGGGCGGCGTTGAGCCCCGCGCAGCAGGCCGTCTATCGGTTGCGCGTCACCGAGATCGGACGCGGCCAGCGCTATTTGCAGCGGAGCTACGTGGTGTGCCCGGGCTCGCTCGGCCAGTGGTGTGGATTTGGCCTGCGATATCCTGATGGCTCCGCGCCGGCGATGGTGACGCTCGAGCTGCCCTACGATCCGGCGGTGGATCGGCCGCCGGATGAGCTGCCGGCCGATCATTTGGAAACGGTGCGCGCTCGTTGGGCGCACGACCGCGAGGGTTATCTGCGGGCCGTTGCGCCGGGCGTGCATGCCATGTTGACCGCCGCCTGCCGGCATCCTGCTCCCGGCGACGCGATCAATCGTTCGTCTTGACGACCTTCACCTTCTCGGTCCTCGAGCGCTCGCCGTCGGAACTCTGCGCGTAGAACTTGAGGATCGTGTCCTTCACCAGGGGTTTGAACTTAAACAGCCACTGGCCGTTCGGCTTGATCGAGACGTGTTTCGTGACGTTCTTGCCGGGCTTGGCCTTGTATTTGATGACGACTTTCTGGCCGACGGCGGTGCCCTTGATCTTCACGGTGGTAGCCTTGGTCTTGATCGTCTTCTTCCCCTTCACCGCGATTTCGGGAACAGGTGCGGGCGTGGAGGCGGCCCAGGCACCCAGGGTGAGCTGAATCGTGGAGCCGGGCGTGACGGTGCCATCGAATTTCGACGGAACCTCGGGGCCGTTCGGCGCGGGCGGCACGGGACCGCCATTTTCGTCATACGCGAAGCCGTAGGCGGAGCCCATTGTCTGGCCCTGCGCGTTGGTCGTGGCGCCGGCCGGGCGCTGGAAAATGGGGGTGCCGCCGGCGAGCGCCGTGTGCATGAAGAGCGAGAAGAGATTTTGCGTGGCGCCGGCGGGATACCAGTTGGCCTGCGTGCCCCAGAAGGCGGACGTGCCGTTGTTCCCCGGGGTGACCGCGGGATTCAACGCGCCGGACGCCACGCCCACGCCGCGGTTCAGCGCGGTGACGATGTAGTTCTCGATGCTGGCCAGCACGGAGGCGGGCGCGCTGTTCGGCGTGAGCTGGATGGAGCTGTCGGCAAAGAAACCGGCGTTGCCAAAGACCATCTGGCCGGGGGTGAGCATCAGGCTCACGTAGGGCTGCTTCGAGAAGACATACTGCGAGTGCGGGGCGGGATCGCCGGTGCCGAGGGTGGGCGAAAGCGTGAGGGCGTTGCCGTTGATTCCGGAGATGGTGGTGGTGGATTGGCCGGAGAGGTTGGGGCTAAGGCCGGCGCCGGAGACGAACATGCCGGATTGCAAGCCCGTGACGGCGGAGTCGAGGGTGAGCGTGGTCACACCGCCGGTCGTGGTGATGCTGCCGGTGATTTGCGCGCCGCTGCTGTTCGTGAGGACGGAGACGCCGACGGGATTGAAGACGTAGAAGACCGAAGCGTCGCTCGCGCCGGTAAATTTCAACGCGGGAAGCGAGACGCTCGTGCCGGGGTAGGTCTGCGTGACGGGGGCGACGGTGTAGGATTGCCCGGGAATGCCGGCGGGATTCGACGGAACGCCTTGAATTTGCAGCGTCGAGGAGGCGAAGAGCGTGTTCAGGTCCGCGTTAAAAATCGTGTGCAGCGTGCTGCCGAGGTTCAGGTAATTGCCCGAGGAATCCTGCGCGGTGAGGTAGGCGCCGGGGTTCAAAATTCCGCCGGCCTGACCGTCGATGCTGTTTGGAAGATAAACCATGTCCGCGTAGGGCGTTCCCGCCGAGCCCTGCGCCTGCATGAACGCCGTGTAGGCACTGAGAATGGAGGCGCGGGTGACGGCCGAGTTGTTGAGCGGCTGACCGTAGATATTGCCGGCGGTGGAAAGGCCGTTCAGGCCAATCGTGAGCGGGAACACGAAGCCGTCCACCGTCTGGATGTCGATGGTGGCGTTTTGCGCGACTCCGCCGACGGGCGCGGGCACCGTGATTTCCACGATGGAGTAGGGCGGGTAGGAGGAATTGGTGCCGGGATTTGGCGGCTGCTGGCCGAAGGTCACGGACGGCGCGGGCTGCCCGTTTGCGACGATGAAGAAATAAAAACGGCCGCCGGTGAATTCCGTGAGCGTGTCGAGCGTGATCGCGCTGATTTGTCCCGCGCCCGTGCCGACCGGGTAGCTTGAAATGGTGCCGCTGGATTGCGAAACGAGCGTGCCAGCGGGGCCGAGCACGAGGTTGCTCCCCGTGCTGAAGCCCATCACGTAGATCGAGTAATTGGCGGGAGCGAGGCCGGTGGAGTTCGTGATGCTGATCGTGTAATTGTCCGCCAGCGCGCGGCTGGGAATCAGAACGGTTGAGGCCAGGGCGAGGGCGACGACGAGGACTTGCAGCGAGCGAGACTTCATTTTGCGGAGAATAAACCGCGCGCTGCGAATTGTCGAAACGTTCAAAAGATCGGTAGTGTCCTATTTTGAAATCAGATCGATTTTAAAATCGAGTCCGCAAACCACTGTAGCGCATCGCGCGCTGAATTTATCCCGCGAGCTTTGGGAACGATTGTAATTTCCGGGGCTTTTCTAGTGCCGTCCCCCAGCTTTTCCCAAGCGTAAGCGCGTGTGACGCCGTCGGGATGGTTTTCTAAACTGAAAACTTCGACTGATCGAGATTCGTTCGATCCTGAGAATTTAATAGTTTCGACATGAGATTGGATATGCTTGGCCGTGGCGTTTGTCTGGCGTTCAACAAGTAGGTGGATGGCTGCGATTCTTGGGGTTTTTATGGGCATGCCACTACACCTCTTTCATGCTCGTCACGCCTGCAAAATAAACCTTTGGATAATCACCGCGTCCCCAAACGGTGGAGATGCAAATATCCTTTCGCCTTTATCCTAGGTGCGATGCCAACGCTCGTCGTCCACGGCACGGCGGACGACTTCATTCCGCTCGCGGACGGCCAGCGTCTCTTTCGCGCCATTCCGGACCCGCGGAAGCGCTGGCTCGCGGTCGAGGGCGCACTGCATGGCAATGTGCTCGGCACGCCGCAGGCGGTTTTTGCGGAAATGGCAACGTGGATGCTTCGCTGGGAGCGCGTCGCTGATCCGCGATTTCCGTTCGGGTCGTAGGTTGCCATTCGATTCGGCCCGGGCCATATTGCCGACATGAAAGTCAGGCTCCCGCTCGTTTTTCTCGGGGCATTCACGATCATGGCCCTCACACGTGCCGCCGCCCCCGCGATCACCGTTCAAATCGTCAACAACAGCGGAGTCGCCTCCGGCAGCATCTACCTCCTGCTCACGGGAAATCCGGTAAGCGCCAGCGGGATCACCGCGAACACGCCGACGCTGCTGAACGCGCTGACGAATAACGAATTCACCCTCACCAGCGCCTCCGCGGGGCGGCTTTACATATCGTATAACAACCCGGTCGCCGCCAACGAACTGCCGACCTCGACCACGCGCTTCGACAAGGTCGAGTTCACCTATCCCGGCGCGGCGAACCTCACCGCCGTTGATTTCTTCGGCATTCCGCTCCAGCTCACGACGCTCGACGGCTCGAGCAACACGCTCCAGAACCTCACGTTCTACGCCTCGGCGAACACCCTCTCGAGCGAGCTCACCGCCCTCGCGCCGAACGCCCTCGTCACCGCCAATGGCCAGCCCGGCGGCGCTTTCGTGCGCGTGCTCTCGCCCGTGAAATCCCCGGCGTCCTACCCGAGCATGCAGAATTACGTGAACTCGCTTGCGGGAAAAACGATCACCATCGACGGCACCTACGTCGGCTTCGTCGCGCCGAGTCCGAACACCTACAACTATACCGGCACGTTTGGCTCCGACGGCTCGATCACCCTCAGCGGCACGATGAGCGCCGCCGCCGTTCCCAATGCCCAGGCGCTCACCGTGGACGGCTCCACGCTCGCGACTGCGATCTACACCTGCAACGGTGCCTACAACGTCGCCACCGCGAGCAACAATCCCCAGCAAGTCTCGAACAACGACGTCTATGCCGCCATCTATGCGGCCTTCATCGGCGGCTTCAACTTCGGCTACATCGGCGGCAACTACGGCTCCAGCAGCAGCGGCTGGTATGGCACCACGCCCTATTATCCGCCCTACGCCGCCGCCCGGTCCGCCGACAGCTATTACAACCAATACGCCTCCCTCATCGCGGCGAATTCCGACGCCTACGGCTTCCCGTTTTCCGATCTGCTCCAGCCCGTGCAGGTCGCGCTGAATCCCGGCGGCGCCGGGCCCTATCCCGTGCAGACGCTCGTCATCACGATCCAGCCCGACAACATGCTCGACGCGCCGGTCATCTCCTCGTCGTCCGTCACCACCAACTCGATTACCGTGAATTGGGGCGCGGTTACCGGCGCCACCAGCTACACGGTGAACGTCTCGCCGCCCCTGCCGGCGCAGTCCGCGACGACCTCGCAGACCACCTACGCGATCACCGGCCTCAATCCCGGCACGCCTTACACCGTCTCCGTCTCCGCGACGAATGGCAGCGCCACCTCCGCCGCCATGCCCGTCGTCATTTCGACCACCGGCACGCCGACTCCCGTCACCGGCAACATCACGTGGAACTTCATTCCAAATTTCACCGGCACTTTCAGCGGCCACACGATCACCTTCAACGGCGTCACCCAGACGCTCCCGGGCACCGCCAATCCCGCGCTCCAGTTCAACAACGTCCCCGCCGTCCCCGGTCAGCAAAACGCCTACGTCTTCACTTGGAAGGACGCGAGCGGCAGTCTCGTCTATAGCACCATCCTCTACGTCACCTTCGACGCCAGCCCCTCCACGGGCATGGGCACGATTAACCAGGCCGCCGCCGCCACCTTCATGGCGGCGAATCAAAACACTCCCACCTACGCGGTCGGCGTGGCCTTCAACCTCTTCCTCAGCATCCAGCCGAGCATCCAGCGCACGGTCGCTCCGGTCGGCTCAGCCGAGCCCACGCCGGACCAGCCCACCATCTTCGCCTCGAAAATTTCCGCCACCACTTTCGACCACCATCGGCAGGTGAAACTCGAGGGCGTCGTTCGCGACCCCGATGGCATTGCCCGAGTCACCCTCGCAGTCATCACCAAAGGCGGCGTGAAGAAATTCTACACCGCCCGACTTCATGGCAAGACCTGGACCGCCGCAGTCCGCCGCCTCGCCTCGAAAGAACTCCGAATCAAGACCACCGTCGAGGACCGGAAGGGCAATCTCGCGACCAGAAAATACACGGTTAAAGTTTTGTAGCACTGCCGCCTTCGTCCGTTACAAAGCAGTCATGTCCTACGAACGCGCCCGGGAATTGATCGACGCCGCCCACGGCGCGGACCCCCACCGCACCGCCGACGGCCACCCCGCCGAACTCGCCTACGCGGACCACATGGAGCGATGGGTCGCCCGCCTGCAGTCCGCCGCGTCGCCGTTGCTTCTGCTCGCCGCCCGCTGTCAGCACCTCGAACGCTGGACCGTTCCCCGCGCCACCTACCCCGAGGGCAAGGCCGGCTATTACGCCTGGCGCCAGGGGCTTTACCGCACGCAGGCCGAACGCGCGCGCGCGCTCCTGCTCGAGGCCGGAATATCGGCCGCGGAGGCCGACGACGTGGCGACCTGGGTTTCCAAGACCGGGCTCGGCACGAATCCCGGCACCCAGGCGCTGGAGGACGCCGCCTGTCTCGTATTTTTGGAAAACGAAATCGCCAGCTTCGCCGCCGCGCACGCGGACTATCCGCGCGAAAAATTCGTCCGCATTCTCCAGAAAACCTGGCGCAAGATGAGCCCCGCCGCGCACGAAGCCGCGCTCGCGCTCGACCTGCCGCCGGCGATTGCGGCGCTCGTCCGCGAAGCGCTCGGTTAAGCCGGCTCCTCGACGTCGAGCTTTTCCAGATTGAGGCCCTTCGTCTCGATGCCAAAGCGCCATGTCACCCCGGCGCCGATCAACGACGTGACGACCAGCGCGTAGAGAAGCGTCGCCGTGCCGATGTCCTTCAGCAAAATCGGGAATAGAAACGCGGTCGCCACCGCGCCGATTTTCGCGAACGACGCCGCAAAGCCCGCGCCGATCCCGCGCACCTTCGTCGGGAAGACCTCGCCCGCGAGCAGATACGTCATCGCGTTCGGGCCAAGATTCGTCATGAAGTTGAAGAGCATGAAGCCCGCAAAAATCAGCAGCGTCTTCAGCACGCCCTCCGGCTGGTAGGTCGAGAGCGCGGCGATGAAGAGCCCCGCCGCGCAGCCAAGGAAACCGCCCACTTGCAGCCGGATGCGCCCCACGCGATCCACCAGCAGCACCGCCGCGACGATGCCCACGATGAGCAGCACGTCGATGAGCGCCGCGCCCTTGGCCGCCTGCATCGTGGAGTGAACGACCTCGGCGAGGTTGCGCGCATGCTCGTTCGTCTTTCCAAGCGCGGTCGTCAGGATCACCGGCGTGAAAATGCCGATGCCATACGTGCCCAGGTCCTGCAAAAACCAGGGCACCGAGGCCAAAATGGTCGCGCGGCGATTTTTCTTTTTCGTGAACAGTTTCGCGTAGCCGCCGGCGTCCGCCTTCTTTGCCGGGGGCTTGCCCGCGACGACGGCCTCCGCCTCGATCGCGCGCAGCAGCACCACCCGCTTGGGATACGACGGCTGCCGTCGCAGCAACCTCTCGACCTCTCGCTCCGCCTCCGCGATGCGTCCCTGCGCGACCAGCCAGTGGCTGCTCTGCGTCACGAAGAAGCGACCGGCCGTCACCAGCACCGCCGGCACGATCGCCGTGCCATACATGATCCGCCAGTCGCCCACGGCGCCACTCGAGCGCAGGATCAAAAAACCCACCGCCGTGCCGACCAGCGCGCCCACGGCCTGAAAGCCAAAGGCGCTGAGCACGAGCCGCCCGCGGATGCTGCTGGGGATGCTCTCCGAGATCACCATGTGCGCCGTCGGGTAATCGCAGCCGAGCGCCATTCCCATGCCGAAAAGATAAAAGATCAGCCACGGAAAGCTGTTGCAAGTCGTCACCGCGACGAGGAAGGCCGTGAAAAGCGCCATCTCGAAGATGAACATCTGCTTGCGCCCGAAGCGGTCCGCCAGCCCGCCGAGCAGCGTGGCGCCGATCAGGATGCCGAAGAGCGACGCCGCGCCGACGAGGCCCTTCTCGGTCGCGCCAGCATGAAACTCGATCGCAATGAGCGGCAGCGCCACGCCCGTCATGAAAACCACCAGCCCCTCGAAAAATTTCCCCGCCGTCGCGAGACTCCAGATGCGCCACTGCATCGAGGTCATCGGCGTTTCCGAGACCTGCGTGCCGTCGGCCCAGACCGGCGTCTCGTCGATGTATTCCTGAACGGTTTTGGCGCGATGTTCGCTCATGGTTCGGGATTGATAGGACTTCGAGCCGACGGGCGTCGAGAGGTCAATCCCGATTGTGGGTCGAATTTTCCACTGAGGACGGCCAATGGAGGACGCGACTCCAGGGAATCACTGGGAGGCGGCTGGTTCGTTCAGCCATTCGTTAATGTCCTCGATCTCTCTTCCCGTCAGCGCGCCCGGCTCGTAGAAGCCTTCGCTGCGGGATTCGACCTCACGGGCCGTGGCTCGGTCGTTGGCATAATAAGCCATGAGAAGGAGATTGGATTTGAAGCGGAGACTCTCCGGAAATTGCTTTTCGCGGAGAAGCAGTCCCTTCCGCACGCGAGGCCAATCCGCATCGCCCGATCCGAACGGGGCTCCGTCATCCTGGCCGACATAGTAAAGAGCCGTTGAGACCGCGAGAGCGTATTCCGCGTCGCGCTCTGGACTCTTTTCCGCGCCCTGCGTTTGCCGGGCGAGCCAGGCCTGCCATTCGCCTCGCTCTCCGAACCAACGTGGCAACAGATAAATCACGGTGTTTCGCAGGATGGTCGTGCGGTGGGGGCTGGTGGCCAGCGCCTTCTCTACTTCCGCGAGCACTTCTTCCTTGGGAACTTGCAGGCCGCGAGCCAGCGTGAGCATCGACTGCCAGTAGGATTCGTTGCGGTAGTCCGGCGAATGGATGGAAACCAGTTCGCGATGGGCCGTTTGCAGTCGTGAGGCGAAGAGCCTCCAGCCCTCTTCCGTCACGGTGTTTGCGTAGCCGCTGCCGCGAGCCTTCCACGCATATTCAATATAGAAATTCGCCAGAGCGAGCCGAACGGCGTCGGAATTCGGATAGCGAGCCTGCCAGTCCAGCAGCGCCTGCTCGAAGCGCGTCCAGTCGGGATCGCGAGAGCTGCCGCTGCAGCTCAGGGCATCGTAAAAAGCCTGTCGTTGCCAGGTCCCGTCCCGCAAACGTTCGGGACTTGTCTGCAAGCGCGCGGCCTCAGCTTCCAACTCGTCGAACTTCCCGCTGAACAGGCGTGCAAGTTGTTCCCGGGTGATCGCGCGATGCTGCTGCGCGTCGGTGGATCGTCCCGGGCGCAAGACGGTCGGCGAGACTGCGCTGGCGGGTGTCGGACTGGGAGCAGCTGATTGCGGTGCCGGAGAGCGGCTACAGCCGCCCAGAATGGCGCTACATAGGGCGACGATGGCAACCGGGACGGAGAAATGCAGCGGTGCGGGCGACGGCATTCCGTTAGTTATCCCGGGGGACATCGGTGTCGAGGAAAAATCGGCGGCGCAAAATTTTGGAGGGCGCGCCCTCCATTTTATTCCTGGTTCCCGCCTTCCCATAACTCGCCACTGCGTTTGGCATTATCGTCGGGGAGCAGCCCGGTCTCGGTCGAGCGGGCTGACCACCGAGAGGGCGTCCGCGTGCAGGTAGCCCATGGTCGTCTCGAGCGATTTGTGGCCCATCGCGGCCTGAAGTGCGCGCACGTTCACGCCGTCCTCGAGGCAATGCGTCGCGTAGGCGTGGCGCAGGTGGTGCGGCGTGAGGGCAGGCCGCAGTCCCAGCCGCGCGGAGACCCGGGCGAAGGCGCGTTGAACGTTCATTTGATGGACGCGCCAGCGGACAATGCGGCCGCGCCGGGGATCGCGGCACGTGCCGGCGGCGGGGAAGAGCCAGCGCCAGTCGCGGTGGTATTCGGCGTGCGGGTGTTTGCCCGCCATCAACCCGGGGAGCGGCACGGGCACGCGATTCCGAAAATCCTCCCGCCAGCCGGCCTCCGCCAGCGCGCAGGGCAGCGCGACGACGCGATCCTTGCGATGCTTCGCGTCGCGAATCCAAATGCGGGAATTGGCGGGATCGACGTCCTTGAGACGCAGGTCGAGTGCCTCGCAAAGGCGCAGTCCGCAACCGTAGAGCAGGTGGGCGATCAGGTCGATCGACGGCGTCTCGCGAAGTTCACGGAGCAGCGTGCGCGTCTCCATGCGGCCCGGCGCGATGCGCACGCGGTCCGGGCGCCGTGCGCGCAGGGCGTTCACGCCGACGAGTGGCCGCTCGAGGACGTGCGCATGGAAGAAAACGAGCGCGTTGAGGGCCTGGTTTTGCGACGAGGCCGAGCGGCGCTCATGCGCGAGTGCGGTGAGGAAGTCTTCGACCCTCTGCTCGCGGGGCGTCCCGGCCGGCGCCGTGCGCAGGAATTCGATGTAGCGCCCCAGCCACCAACAGTAGGTGCGTTCGGTCGAGAGGGCGTGGTGGCGGCGGCGGAGCTCGTCGCGCAGGCGGGAGAGGGCTTCGGTGGAATTCATCGCGGACCTTGCTAGGACCGCGTGGCGGAGGTTGCACGTCGCCGCGGTCGCGGTAGCGTCTCGGGGGTGAGCCTGTCCCGGATTCTGACGCCGTTTTCCTCGCGGAATTACCGGCTCTATTTTTTCGGACAACTCCTCTCGCTGCTGGGCACGTGGATGACGCAGACGGCCACCGTCTGGCTGGTCTATCACCTCACGGGCTCGCCGTTCTGGCTCGGCGCGGTCACGCTGCTGGGACAGGCGCCGGCGATTTTTCTCAGCCCGCTTGGCGGCGTGTGGGTGGACCGCGTGGACCGGCTCAAAATGCTGATTGGCACGCAGACGCTTGCCATGATCCAGTCGCTGCTGCTGGCGTGGTTCACGTTCAGCGGGCGGCTCGACATCGGCTGGCTTACCGGGCTGGCGATGCTCCAGGGCCTCATCAACGCCTTCGATCTGCCCACGCGGCAGTCGCTCAACGTCCTGCTCGCCGAGAAGCGCGAGCATCTACCGTCGATCATCGGGATGAACTCCTCGATGTTCAATCTCGCCCGGCTCGCGGGTCCGGCGGTGGCGGGTTTTGTGATCGCGGGCTATGGCGCGGGCTGGTGTTTTCTCATCGACGGATTGAGCTATCTGGCGGTGCTCGCGGCGATCTTCTGCATGCGGCTCGAGCAGCCCCGGCCGGTGCGCAGCGGGCGCTCCGTGTGGCACGAGATGCGCGAGGGAGCCCGCTACGCGTGGGGTTTTCTGCCGATCCGCGTCGTGCTGCTCTTCACGGCCGCGATGGGAATTTTCGGCATGTCGTTCGCGGTGCTCATTCCGGTTTATGCGAAGGTCGTCTTCGGCGGTGATGCCCGCACGCTCGGATGGCTGATGTCCGCCTCGGCGGCGGGCTCCGTCCTCGGCGCGTTGCATCTCGCGGGGCGGCGCAGCATTCGGGGCTTGGGCCGCACGATTCTTTTCGGCGGGCTGGCGGCCTCCACCGGGCTGGCGGTGCTCGCGGGCTCCAAAAATTTGGAACTCTCGATGGGCTGCCTGCTCCTCACCGGCATGGGGGGCATCCTCGTTTTCGCATCGAACAACACGCTCGTGCAAAACCTGGTCGAGGAGGGCATCCGCGGCCGCGTGATGAGCATCTACACGGTCGCGTTTCTGGGCGGCATTCCGCTCGGGAGCCTGCTGACCGGCACGCTGGCGGATGCATGGGGTCTGCCGCTCGCAACTGGCCTGAACGCCGCGTCGTGCCTCGTCATCACGCTCGTCTTCGCGGCCTGGCTGCCGCGCCTGCGCGCGGAAGCCCGTCCGGTGCTGGAACGGGCAGGTCTGCTGCCGGCCGCCGGAAAATAGCGCGGCGCAGCGGCATTCCTGACAGCCACCGGAGCGGTCGATTGCGAACCCCTTGACAAGGAGGTCGCTCATCGTCATCGCCGCGCGCAAAATTTATTTTTCTTCCTTTGGTCTCTGTGAAGGGGCCATCGAACCAAAAATATTTTTGCAAACCTTTGAACAACGGCGGGGTTCCTCTGTCGAAAGCTTAACCACATTAACTAAATCGCGGGAGATCGAATAACCGACCCACCTGCTGCGTCTTAACCAATGAGGGAGCCGTAACTGGCTCAAAAAACATGGCCATCGAAGATACCGACACGGGATTTCAACTCTACCTGCGCGAGATCGCGCGGTTTCCGCTCCTCACCGTCGAGGAAGAGGTCAAGCTGGCGCGCAAGATCAAGCGAGGCGACGCGAAGGCCCGGGCGCACATGGTGCGCGCGAATCTTCGCCTCGTTGTGAAAATCGCCCGCGATTATCAAGGTCTCGGCCTGCCGTTGCTCGACCTCATTTCCGAGGGCAACATCGGCCTGATGAAGGCCGTCGAGCGTTTCGACCCGAAAAAGGGCGGCAAGCTCAGCACCTACGCGGCCTGGTGGATCAAGCAGTCGATCAAGCGGGCGCTGGCGAACCAGAGCAAGACGATCCGCCTGCCCGTCCATCTCGTGGACAAAATTTCCAAGATCCGCCGCGTGGCGGTGCAAATGAGCGAGGAACTCGGCCGCGAGCCGACCGATGACGAGCTGGCCGAGGAAATCGGCATGGTCGCCTCGAAGGTCTCGCAGTTGAAGACGGCGGCGATCCGCCCGGCCTCGCTCGACGCGCCGATCGGCGACGACGATTCCACGGAGTTCGGCGAAATCGTCGGCGACGCGGAGGCGCAGGATCCGTTCGAGTTGCTGCGCGACAAGGATTTGCGCGACGAGGTGGGCGATCTGCTCGACGTGCTCGACGAGCGCGAACGCAAGATCATCAACGCGCGTTTCGGCCTCGACGGCAGCAAGGCGAAGACGCTCGAGGAAGTCGGCCAGAAGTTCGGCGTCACGCGCGAGCGCATCCGCCAGTTGCAAAACATCGCGCTGCACAAGATGCGCCGCGCGCTCAGCAAGAAGGAAAAGCCGAAGCCCGAGCTGGTCTAGGAATTCGGCCTAGAAAGTTTGGATTGGACCCTTGAAAGGGCCGGACGTTTCGGGGGGGGACGTCCGGCCTTTTCGCTTTCTTTGATCGGGCGCGTTACAGCGAGATCGTCTCGCCGGGTGGCGGCACGATGACTTCCGTATCCGGGAGTTTCGTGCGGAGTTCCTCGCGGAACCACGCGATGGCGGGCGGATCGCCATGCACGAGGAGAATTTTTTTCGGTTTCAGCGTGAGGGCGTAGTTGAGCAGCGTGTCGCGGGACGAGTGCGCGCTGAAGTTGAAACTGTCGAGGTGGCAGCGCAACGGCACGGGCGGGACGTCCGGATCGAGCTGGACGAGATCGCCGGGCTTCGCGGCGCGGAGCTTGCCGGCGGGCGAATCGGGGTCCGAGTAGCCGACGAAAAGCAGCGTCTGCTTGGGATCGGGCAGGATTTTGCGCACCCAGATGTTCGAGAGGGTGTTCTCGGTCAGCATGCCGCTGGAAAGAGCGAAGATGCAGTGCTGACGGGCCGACATCGTGTGAACTTCGTTGCCGGAAAGGACGTAGGGAGCCATTTCCTGGAGCAGGGCGAGGTCGGGCCGCGAGCGGTCGGGGCTGTGCGCGAGAGCGTCGTAGGCGGAAGTGATTTTTGTGCTGAGGCCGCCGATGTAGAGCGGGGTCTGGACGAGTTCGCCACGCCGGCGCATGTCCCAGAGCATCGCGAGAATTTCCTGCGTTTTTCCCAGGGCAAAGACGGGAATGGTGACGCTGCCGCCCCGCTCAAAGGCCGCAAGGATCGCATCGGCGAAGCGGCGTTCCTCCGCCGCGCGGGTGAAACCCTCCGGCGTGGGCGCGTCACCGCGCGTCGTCTCCATGATGAGCACATCGACGCCTTCGGTGGGAAAGTCCGCACCCTGCATGAGCGTTTGCGCGTCGAAATTGACATCTCCCGTGTAGAATACGGTGCGGCCCTCGCCGCGAATGAGCACGCCGGAGGAGCCGAGAATGTGGCCGGCGTGATAGAACTCCATCGTCGGCTCGACGCCGTCGCCCGGGCCGCGTTCGCCATCGAGCGTGAAGGTCACCCGCGGCGGCACGGGACGCCACATGCTGCGGGAGAATTCGATGCCGCGATGGGTGAAGAGCGGATATTCCATCAGCCCTTCGTCCTCGCGCTGGCGCGTCATTACGTTCACCGAGTTGTGCAGCATCGTTTCCCCGATTCGGCGGGTTGCCTCGCTGAGAAACACGCGGGCGTTCTGCTCGGAGCGCGTGAGCACGGGCAGCGAACCAATGTGGTCGTGATGCGCGTGGGTGATGACGATGGCTTCGAGCGCGCCGGGCGGGATGAGCGAATAGTCGGGCAACGCCGCGAGGCCGCGTTCCTTCGGGTGCATCCCGCAATCGAGCACGATGGGGTGGCCGTCGACCTGGAGCAGATAGGAATTCGCGCCGATCTCGGTGCGACGGGCCAGGTTGACGAATTCCATCGGGGTTACATAGACGTCGCGGCCGGAGGGTCCAATGCAAAACGTCGGCGAAACTTCCGAAGGTCCGGCGGGTTCAAAGAGTTATGCTTGCGCCGCTGGCTCCCGACGAGTGGTCGCTCGACCATGCGGCTCATTTGCTGGGCCGGGCGGGATTTGGCGGCACGCCGGAGCAAATCCGCGCGTTTCATGCGCTGGGGCTGGACGCGGCGGTGAACCAATTGCTCGCCGCGCGCGACAATCGCCCGCCCGCTCCCGATTGGACGAAGGAGCCCGGCGCGCTCAAGCGGCAGACGATGATGGAGATGCGGCCGGCGGCCGATCCCGATGCGAAGAAGGCCGCCATTCGCGACGCGATGCGCGAGGAACGCGAACGCCTGGTCGAGCTGCGCACCTGGTGGCTGCGGCGCATGCGTTCCGGCGGACAACCGCTGCGCGAGAAGATGACGCTTTTCTGGCACGGCCATTTTGCGACGAGTGTGACGAAGGTGAAGAGCGCCTGGGCCATGTGGCGGCAGAACGAAACGCTGCGTGAAAACGCGCTCGGCAATTTCGGCGCGATGGTGCGGGCGATGGCGCGCGATCCGGCGATGATCCGCTGGCTCGACCTCCAGCAAAGCAAGGTGGGCGCTCCGAACGAAAATTTTGCGCGCGAGGTGATGGAACTCTTCACGCTCGGCGTGGGTCATTACACCGAGGCGGACGTGAAGGCCGGCGCCCGGGCATTCACCGGGCATCGCGTGACGCCGCTCGGCCAGGAATTCGTCTTCGCGCGACGCGCCCACGACTACGGGCCGAAGACCTTCCTCGGAAAGACGGGGAATTTCGACGGCGACGCGGTGATCGACATCATTCTCGAACAACCGCAGTGCGCGCGGTTCATCGCCGGCCGAATCTGGGAATTTTTTGCGTATGAAAATCCCGAGCCGGGCCAGCTCGATGCGGCGGCGTATTCGCTGTTTCGCGGGGGATACGAGCTGGCGCCGTTTCTTGGCGAGTTGTTCCGGTCGCGGGCGTTCTATTCGCCTCGCGCGATGGGCACGCACATCAAGAGCCCCGTCGAATGGCTGGTCGGCATGTGCATCGACCTCGAGACCAGTCTGCCCGGCCAGCCGCTGCTTGACGGGGTGCTTGGGCAGCTCGGGCAATCGCTCTTTCAACCTCCGAACGTGCGGGGCTGGGAAGGCGGCCGCGCCTGGATCAGCAGCTCCACGCTGATTTTGCGCTATAACTTCGCGGGCTTTCTCGTCGGCTCGGCGGACCCGGCCGCGCGAAAGTTGTTCGCCCGACGCTTCGCGGCACCGGTGGATGTCGAGAAACTCGCGCCACCGCCACTGCGGGCGCAGCCCGACGCCTTTGCCGAAGCGCTCGCGTTCCGGCTCTATGGCTCGGAACGTTCGCGGCCGCGCACTGCGGCGGCGATTGCCGAGGCCGGCCGGCCGATCAACGACCCGCGGGCCCGGTCCATCTTTCAACGCCTGATGAGCACGCCCGAATACCAACTCTCCTGACCGCCATGAGCGATTCCACGCTTCACACCCGACGCCATTTTCTTCGCACCTCCATCCTGGGTGGCGCGGTTGCGTGGACGCTGCCCGGCTTCATCGATCGCACGTTTGCCGCGCTGAATGCCGGCGCCGAGGGCTCGCTCGTGCAGACGGCGACGGGCAGGGACGGCCCGATCCTCGTCATCCTCCAGCTCTCCGGCGGCAATGATGGCCTGAACACGGTGATTCCCTACGCGGACGATGCCTACCATCGCGCGCGGCCGCGCATTGGCGTGCCGGCGAAGTCCGTGCTGCGACTCTCGGATCAGGTGGGGCTGAACCCGCGCATGCCAAAGCTTGCCGCCCTTTACGGCGAGGGCAAGGCGACCGTGCTGCAGGGCATTGGCTATCCGAATCCCAACCGTTCGCACTTTCGCTCGATGGAAATCTGGCAAACGGCGAGCGACTCGAATCGCGTGGAGCGCCACGGCTGGCTGGGCCGCTATTTCGACAACTGCTGCCGCGGCGAGGACCCGGCGGTCGGGGTCAGTCTCGGTGAGCAAATGCCGGAGGCATTTTCCGCGTCGCAGCCGATGGGCATCGCGTTGAAGAATCCGGGGCGTTTTCGATTTGCCGAGGGCTCCGAGGTGATGGAGGACGCCGCGGCGGATTCCACGGACGCGGGCGGCTCCGTCGGCGCACTCGCGGGCAACACGACGTCGGACCTCGACGCGTTTCATTACATCGAGCGGGTGGCGCTCGACGCGCAGGTTTCCTCGGACCGCATCGCCGACATCGTGCGACGGCACCCGATCACGGGAAATTATCCCCGCACGCGCCTCGGGCAGGATTTTCAGCTCGTCTCGCAGCTCATTGCCGGTGGCATGCCGACGCGAATTTATTACGTGAGCTTCGGCGGATTCGACACGCATGCGAACCAGACCGGCACGCACGATCAGCTGCTCGGCCAGCTCGACGACGCGCTCGCAGCCTTTGCGGCCGACATGCGCGCGCAGGGAAATTTCGACCGCGTGCTGCTGCTGACATTCAGCGAATTTGGTCGGCGCGTAGCCGAGAATGGCAGCGGGGGAACGGACCACGGCACGGCCGCGCCGATGTTCCTGCTTGGCGGCGGGATTCGGCCCGGCCTCGGCGGCGTTGCCCCCAGTTTGGCGGATCTCGACGCGGGCGATCTCAAATACACGGTCGATTTCCGCAGCGTTTACGCGACGCTGCTCGAGCGATGGCTGCACGTGCCGAGCGCCGGAGTGCTGGGCCGGAAATTTCCCGTGCTAGGATTCGTGTGAGCCGCGCGGAATCAACGCAAGGAGCGGCAGGAGCAGCGCGGGGATGACCGGCATGATGACGCGGAATTCCTGCCAGGCCTCCATCGCCACCAGCAACCACCAGCCGGTCGCCAGCAGTGCCAGAAGGCAGCGATGAAAGCGGCTGGCCCGCCACCACGGCAGCGACGCGACGAGAACAACACCGAGACAGGCCACCCACGGCGGCGCCGACGATCCGGCGAGTCCATTCTGGAGCGCAGCCAGCAAGGTCGCGCCGCGGCCGCCGACGGTTTGCACGGCGACGAGCCGACCACGGAAGAGATTGTCGAGATCGACCGTGATTTCGCCGTGTTCGCTGCGCTCCGAGCGGACCATGAGCCGGTCGAGCGTGACGCGTTCAGTCCACTTCGCGGCGAGCGGATCGAGCGTGGCCTTGCCGGCGGCATTCACGGGAACGATGACGGGGCCGGCGCGAATCGTTCCCGGGACGGCGCCGCGCACGGCAGCCGGCGAAAGATGATTCACCGCGAGCAGCAATGCCAGCGGGCTCGAGGCGACCGCGTGATTGCCGCGGCGTCCCACGACGACGGAAGGTTCGCAGCCGGCGAGGCGATCCGGCGGGGCAAAACCGCCATCGGCGGAAAGCGATGGAGTTGCCCCGCCGATGGTGATGCCGGAGAGCGGCGGGAGGCCGGCGTTCGTGGTGAAGGTGACCGGCTGTTTGGCATCGCCGAGTTTTGAGAGCAGCAACGGAAGGCCGCTGAGATCGGTGATCGGATCGAGGAGGACAACGCCTCTCGGCTGGTAGCGCAGGATCGCGCGCAGGGCGAGGGCGACGTCGAGTGCGCTGGCGGGCTTTGCCGTTTCGATGACGGCGATGGTCTCCGGGGGCGCGGCGGCCGCGGCGGAGATCATCCATTTCCGGCAGGTATCGCCGGCGGGGCCGGTCTCGACGAAGAGGGCGACGGCCAGCGTGAGAACCGCAAAACAGAGGGCGACCTGGGCGCGCTTCATGCCCCGAGGAGTTCCCGGGCGTGAGCGAGGGCGGCGTCGCCGGCGCGGTTGCCGAGCATGCGGGCGATTTCCTGTGCGCGATTTTCGGCCGACACGGCGGCGAGCGCGGAAATCGTGCGGCCGCCGACAACGGATTTGCTGACGACGAAATGCGCCGCGGCGGCGGACGCAACCTGCGGCAGATGGGTAATGCAGAGCACCTGGCGGCAGGCACCGATCTCGCGCATCTTCGCGCCGACGGCATGCGAGACTTCGCCGCCGACGTTCGCGTCGATTTCGTCGAAGACGAGCACGGGCACTTCGTCCTGCGCGGCAAGGGCGGTCTTGAGCGCGAGCATCACGCGGGAAATTTCGCCACTGGAGGCGATGGAGCGCAGCGGTTGGGAGGGTTCGCCGGGGTTTGGCGCGAAGACGAACTCAACCGCTTCGAGGCCGTCGGGAGCGGGTTCGCCGGGAGCGAGCTGGATTTCAAAGCCGGCCTTGAGGAAGCCGAGGTCGCCGAGATGCCGGCGCACGATGGCGGCGAGCTTCGGCGCGGCGGCGACGCGTTGTTTGGAAAGTTTGGCGCCGGCGGTGAGGGCGTAGGCCTTGGCGGCGGCGATCTCGGCCTCGAGATTCGCGCCGCGGGCGACCTGGGCGCGGAGCTGGGCGAGGCGGGCGGCGCTTTCGTCGCCGTAAGCGATCACCTCGGCGAGGGTGCGGCCGTATTTGCGCTTGAGGGTCTGGAGCAGGTCGAGACGGCTCTCGATGCCAGCCAGCGTCTGGGGATCGGACTCGATGCGGTCGCCGTAACTCATGACGGCGCGGGCGAGATCGCCGATCTCCTCGGTAAGCGCGGTGTGGCGTGCCGCGAGATCGGCTTGCGTCGGGTCGAGGCGGGAAAGTTCGCGCAGCAGGCGGGCGACCTCGCCCATGCGATTCGCGACGGAATCTTCGGCCTCGCTGAGCGCCTGCGCGACGCCGGCGGCCAACTCCTGCAGGCGGTGGGCGTTGGCCGCGGTTTGCTGCCGGGCAAGCAACGCGTCCTCCTCGTCGGGCTGGAGCGCGGCGGACCCGATCTCCCCGGTCTGATGGGCGAGGAGGTCGATCTCGCGTTCGCGGGCCTGGGCGTCGGCGTCGGTCTCCGCCTGCTCGCGCTCGAGAGCGAGCCATTGCGCGCGGGCGGCGCGGTAGTCGGCGAGAAGTTTTTCCGCGCCGCTGTAGGCGTCGAGCAGACGCGTCTGCGCCTCGCGGGCGAAGAGGGATTGGTGATCGTGCGGGCCGTGGAGATCGATCAGGCGGTCGCCAATCTGGCGGAGAAGCGCGAGCGTGGCAGGCGAGCCGTTGACGAATTGCCGGCCGGCGCCGGTGGCGGAAATGACGCGCTTGAGGAGGAGTTGGCCGTCCTCGCAGGGTTCGGCACCGGCTTCCTCGAGCAACGCGGGAATCGACGAGCCGGCGGGCAGCGCGGCGACGGCCTCGACGACGCATTCCGTCTCGCCGGCGCGGATGGCGGATTTGTCGGCGCGGTCGCCGAGGAGAAGCTTGAGCCCGCCGATGAGAATGGATTTCCCCGCGCCGGTCTCGCCGGTGATGGCCACGAAGCCGCCGGGAATGTCCCACGCGAGAGATTCCACCAGGGCAAAATTGCGGATGCGAAGCGAGGCGAGCATTGCAGGGGCGGAGGCGAATATGACAGCTTCGCCGGCGGAATGAAAGTGGCGGCCGGGCTTGAAATTACCTTCCTGGGCACCGGGACGTCGCAGGGCGTGCCGATGATCGCGTGCGATTGCGCCGTGTGCCGATCGACCGATCCTCGCGACAAGCGAATGCGCACCGCGGCGCGGATTCGGACGCCGGAGGTCGAGTTCCTGATCGACACGCCGCCGGACTTTCGCACCCAGGCGCTGCGCGAGGATTTACGCCGCGTGGACGCCGTGCTCTACACGCACGCGCACACCGATCACGTCATGGGCTTCGACGACCTGCGGCGGTTTTGCGAAACGCAGGATCGGGAAATGCCGGTTCACGCGACGCCGGAGGTGATCGACGATTTGCGGCGGATTTTTCCGTTCGCCTTTGCGGAGGGAGGACCGGCCTTTCGGAATTACATGCGACCGCGCGTGGAGGTGGTTGCAGGGCCGTTTCCGCTGGGCGATCTCCTCGTGACGCCGGTGCAGCTCCCGCACGGGCGGTTTGAAACAACGGGTTACATCTTTTCGCAGGATTCCCAACCGCGGCTGGCATATTTCACGGACTGCAACGCCGTCCCGCCGAAGGCCGTCGCGGCAGCGCGCAACGTCGATGTGCTCGTGATCGACGCGCTGCGCCATCGCCCGCACCCCACGCATCTGAGCGTGGATGCGGCCATCGCGGCGGCGCGGGACCTTGGCGCAAAACGCACGTTTTTCACGCACATGGGTCACGACCTCGGTCACGCGGAGACCGAAGCCGCGCTGCCTGCGGACGTGCGAATGGCCTTCGACGGATTGCGGGTGAGCGCGCCATGAAATTCCCGCTCGCGGTCGCGATTTTCCTGCTGGCGAGCGGCGTGACTTTGCGGGCGGGCGAGCCTTCGCCCGAGGCGGCGGCGACAATCGTGCTCTACAATGCCAGTCAGCCCGAGTCGCTCGCGTTGGCAAAATACTACGCTGAGAAACGCAACATTCCCACGGCTCAGCTCATCGGGCTGCCCTGCTCGGGGGACGAGGAAATTTCGCGCGATGCGTATCTGGTGACGATCGAGGCGCCGGTGCGCGCGGCCTTCACGAAATTCGACTGGTGGCAAATTTCACGCGATGCCGACGCCCGCCGCTTCGTTGCGTCGTCCAAGATGCGCTTCGTCGCGATCATGCGCGGCGTGCCGATGAAAATCGCCTCGCGGGCGAAGACGCCACCGCCCGACTTCGCCCGCGAGATTCAGCCCGGCAGCCCGATGGAAGTGCTCGTCAAAGTGAATGAGGCTTCCGTCGATTCAGAACTCGCCGCGCTATTCGCCCTCGACAAGGATTTGCCCGCGTTCGTCGGGAATCCCTACTATCGCCGCTTCGCGCCCATTTTGCAGGTGCCTCCGGGTTCGAGTCCTTTGCTGGTTTGCCGGCTGGACGGACCAAGCGACGCAATCGTGCGACGGATGATCGACGACTCCCTCGTCGTCGAGCACAAAGGCCTCTGGGGCTGGGCGTATCTCGATGCGCGCGGCATTACCGCCGGACCTTACGCACCCGGCGATCAATGGATCATCTCGGCGGGCGAGATGCTGCGGCATCAGGGCGTGCCCGTCATCAGCGACTATGCTCCGGAGACGCTCCCGGAGGGATTTCCCGTCACGAACGCCGCGATTTATTACGGCTGGTATGCGAGCGATGTGACCGGGCCCTTCGCCGAGCGCGGCACGCCTTTCGTTCCCGGCGCGGTGGCGGCACATCTCCATTCGTTCAGCGCCCGCACGTTGCGCGATCCGAACGTCGCCTGGGTGGCGCCGCTGCTCCGCGACGGGGCGGATGTGACGATGGGGAATGTCTATGAGCCCTATCTCGAGCTGACCGTGCACTTCGACGTGGTGCAGGATCGCCTGATGAACGGCCTGACGCTCGCGGAGTCCGCCTATGCCGGCATGCGCGGCCTCTCCTGGATGGGCGTCGTGATCGGCGACCCGCTCTATCGACCCTACGCGGTCTGGCAGTCGATTTCCGACGACGCGCACAAGCCGAACATCTGGGAGAAATACCGCTCCGCCGTGCTCGCGGCAGGCGGGGATCCCATTGCGGCCGCGCCCGCCTTGCAGCAACTGGCCGCGCAGACCGGAAACTCCATGCCGCTCGAGGCGCTTGGCCAGGCGCAGGCGGCAGCCGGGGATGCTTCGACGGCGATCCAGACCCTCAAAATGGCGGCTAAAGGGGAACCCAAATCCGCCATCCGCTTTCGCCTCGCCCTCGAGCAAATCGAAATCCTGCGTCGCGTCGGTCGCGTGGACGACGCGCGCGCCCGCATCGCGCAGGCGCTCGAGGAATTCTCCTCCGCCGAGGCGCAGCTCGTCCTCGGTCGCATCGCGTTGAAACTCGGTCCGCCGGCGGCGGCGAAGCCATGAATTCCTCCGCTCTCGAGGCTTATCGACACGCACTGGACACCGGCGGCATGCGGGTGCGCGAGCCGGATGACGTCCTTGCCGGATCAGGCGAACTGGAGCTTCAAGCGCGCTGGTTCGCCGGGGAATTCGGCCGGGAATGGACCTCGGTCGACGGCGCGAAGTTGGAGATCGAGGACTTCGGGCGCTGGAATCACGAGGCCGGCCCCGATTTCGTGCAGACGCGGGTGCGCATTGACGGCGCCGAACGGCGCGGCGCCATCGAGCTCGACCTCGACGCCCGCGACTGGGAACGGCATGGCCATGCGATCAATCCCGCCTTTCGCGAAGCCGTGGCGCACGTCTTCGTTCATGGGCCAACGCAGCGATTTTTCACCCGCACCTGCGATCATCGCGAGGTGGCGCAGATTCGGCTCGTGCCCTCGGTGAGTCGCCCGGCGCCAGGCGCCCCGGTCGAGGAGCCGATCACCACCGACGCGCGCGCGGCCCGCGCGATCCTCGAGTCAGCCGCCCGGCATCGGCTCGACTTGAAGACGGCGGCGCTACGAAATTACGCGGCGGTTCACGGCGAGGACGACGCCTGGTTTGCCGCGCTCGCGGTGGCGCTCGGCTACAAGCGCAACCAGACGCCATTTCTCCTCGTCGCGCAACGAGTCGGCCTGCACGCCGCGACGCAACCGGGCGGCGAAGCCCGTCTTTTCGGCGTCTCCGGCTTCCTGGAATCGCCGCAACCCCCGGCGGCAGATCGATCCGTGCGCGCCTATTTGCGGGCGCTCTGGGAGAGCTGGTGGGCGGAGCGGGCGCGCTGCGAGCGCTGGATTCTCCCCTCCCCGGCGTGGCAGTTTCACGGGACGCGCCCCGCGAATCATCCCCACCGCCGAATCGCCGCGCTGGCCGCCATCGCGACCTCCTGGCCGACGATTCGATCAGCCCTCGCGAAATCACAGCGCAGCGCATTCCTTGGCGCGTTGGAGGCGCTGCAGCATCCTTTCTGGTCCACTCGTTTCAACCTCCAGTCCGCCCGGCTTGACCGCGCGCAGGCCTTGATCGGCGGCGAACGCTTGCGCGACATTCTGCTCAACGTCTTTTATCCGCTCGCCGTCGCCCGCGACGAAGCGGCATGGGCGAATTTTCTGGCCGAGCGCGGCCCCGCGCCGGCGGCGATCATGCGGGACGCATCGCAACGCCTTTTCGCCGGCGCCGTCGCTGCGGACCTCTCCCGCGCGGTCATCCAGCAGGGTCTCCTCCAGATTGAACGCGATTATCGAGCGGCCCCGGATCCGCGCGCGTTCCTCGGCGCGCTGCGGGACGGAACTTTTTCGATGAGCGAGGACTCGACGCGGAGTCCCTTGCAGGGCTAAATCGCGGCGTTACCTCCCTTGCCGATGACGCTGCACGAACTCTGCGACACCACCGTCCGCGCAGGCGCGTCCGACCTGCTCCTGCACGAGGGCGAGCCGCTGGCGTTGCGGATCAACGGCGGCATCGCACGCATCGATGCCGAGCCCGTCGACGCGCCGGTTTTTGACGCCCTCTGGGCAGCCTGCGGAGCGGGGCCGGATGCGAAGGACTTCGACGCCGCCTTCGTCTCGGCGCAGGGCGAGCGCTTTCGCGTGAATTTGTTTCGCCATCTCGGTCGGCGCGGCGCGGTGTTGCGCCACATTCGCAGCGAAATTCCCGATCTTGACCAGCTCGGCGTGCCCGCGCCGCAGTTGCGCGGCTGGCTCGCGCGGCAGAGCGGCATCATTCTCGTGACGGGCCCCGCCGGCTCGGGAAAATCGACGACGCTCGCCGCGTGTCTCGATCATATCAACGAATCCTCCGCCCGGCACGTCGTCACGATCGAGGATCCCATCGAGTTCGTCTTCCGAGACAACGTCAGCATCTTCACGCAACGCGAGGTCGGCATCGACACCGCGACCTTTGCGGACGGCCTTCGCCAGGCCCTGCGGCAGGCTCCCGACGTCCTTTTCATCGGCGAAATTCGCGACCCCGACTCCGCCGTGACAACAATTCACGCGTCGGAAACCGGCCATCTCGTCCTTGCGACAATCCACGGCGCGGACACCGCCGACGCGCTTGAACGCATGTCCCAGCTCCTGCCCGAGGCCGAGCGCCACGTGCTCGCCCGAATTTTTGCCACGCAGCTCATCGGGGTGCTTGCCCAGCGTTTGCTGCCGACCGTCTCGGGCGGCTTCGCGCTGGCGACGGAATACTTCGCCAACGTCGGCGCAGCCCGCACCTACATCGAGGAAGGACGCGCCTCCGACCTGCGCGACCACATCGAGCGCGCTTCCGACGCCTCGGCGCAGAGCCTTCTCCGCAGCATCGCAGCCTTGTGCCGGAGCGGCGAAGTAAGCGAGGCCGTCGCCCTTGCGGCGGTGGACAAACCGACCGAACTTTCCCGGGCGCTGCGTGGCATCACCAGCCTCACCGCCCGCCGATAAAATCATGCGCGATCTCGTTTCTCTCCTCGGCGAAGCCGTCGGCCTTGGCGCCTCCGATCTCCATCTCGTGGCCGAAATGCCGCCGATCATTCGTTTGAACGGAGAGATCGCGAGCATGCCGGGCGAACCCATTCCCGCTGACGAAGTGCGTCGCATGCTTCTCGACGTGCTCACCGAGACGCAGCGCGCCCGGCTGGAGGAGGAATGGGAGCTCGATTTCGCGTTGCAGGTCGATCCACTCGGCCGTTTTCGCGGCAACGCCCATTACAGTCGCGGCGCGCTCGAGGCCGCCTTCCGCTATATTCCCGAGGAAATTCCCGACCTCGCCGCACTCGGTCACCGCCCCACCATTCAACGCGCCTGCACGCTCGAGCGCGGCCTCGTGCTCGTCACCGGCATCACCGGCTCCGGCAAAAGCACCACGCTCGCCTCCATCGTCAAACAAATCAGCCAGACGCGGTCGCAAATGATCGTCACGGTGGAGGATCCCATCGAGTTCATCTTCCCGAACGGCCGCAGCATCGTGAAGCAGCGCGAAGTCGGGAGCGACACGAAGTCGTTCTCCGAGGCGCTGCGCCACGTTCTCCGCCAGGATCCCGATGTCATCCTCGTCGGCGAAATGCGCGATTTGGAAACGATTCGCGCCGCCATCACCGCCGCGGAAACCGGCCACCTCGTCCTCGGCACGCTCCACACCATCGATGCGCCCAAGGCCATCGACCGCATGGTCGATGCCTTCCCCGGCGACCAGCAGCCGCAAATCATCGCCCAGCTCGCGAACGCCCTGGAAATGGTCGTCTCCCAGCGCCTCCTGCCCCGCGAAGGCGGCGGCGGCCGCGTGCTCGCCTCGGAAATTCTCGTCGCCAACAGCGGCGTCCGCGCCTGCATTCGCGACCGGCGCTATGAGCAGCTCGTCGGCCTCATCGAGATCGGCGCCCGCGATGGCATGAGCACGATCGACGAATCCCTCGCCGACCTCTATCTCGCCCGCCAGATCAGCAAGGAGGAAGCCATCGCCAACGCGCGCGACGTCTCCCGCTTCGAGTCGCTCAGCCGCCAGCCCGAGAAGCAGCAACGCCGCGGCCTTTTCGGTTGAACCCGGCGGCGACCCGGCGGATGGAGAGTCACCCCGTGAAGCGAATTTCCCCCACCCTTTGCCTGCTCGTCGCCCTCGCGTTCGGCATCGGCACCGGGTTCGCCCAGGCCTTTCGCCAGCCGCCCACGCCCGCCGAGCGCGCCTACGCCGCGAAGATCGGCTGGGCTGCCGCCGCAAAGCAACTGGGCGCCGCGCTCGGCGCCGCCTACCTGCCGGGGCACGACGGCGTGGCGGGAAGCGTCGGCAACCAGGCGTTCGAATCGTGGCTGCTGCTCTACCGCTGGTCGGAGTTGCTCTCCCGCCGCGAGCCCGACGAACTCGTCCGCCTGCTCGGCCAATATTTTTATAGCGATCCGAAATCGACGCGCCCCGGCGGCGTCACGTTCGTCCCGCCGGGCCGGACGCCGCCAGCCGGGGTCCGACCCCTGCCCACCGCGGATTTGCAACGCATGACCACCGATGCGGATTCCCGCCGCGACGCCATTTCGAGCCTGCTCCCGCCCACTTTCACCCCCGGCTCGGGAACGATTGCCGACCGCCTTCGGCCCGAGTTCCTCGCCGCAATGTCGAAGGACGAGTCGTTCCTCCGCGCCTTCTTCGCGAATCTTTCCGACCGCGACTACGCGCCCGCCGCGCTGGAAATCCTCCAGAGCATCTGGCTCGCCGCGCCCGCGAAATGGGCGGAATACCGCAATCTCGCCATCGCGCTTGCGCTTGTCCGCGACCAGACGCCGCCCGATTGGTGGCCGCACCAGCAGGTAAAACCCGCCGACGTGCCCCGCGACAAGGGCACGCCGGTGGATGAGTTCAAATTCTGGGTCGCGAGCAATGAAGGCCAACGGCTCTACAACGATCTGCGCCGGTTGGAGCCCGAGGACTTGAAATTCGTCGTCGATGCGCCCGTGGCGGCGAGCGAACTCGAGTGGGCGCAGAAAAATGCGCGTTTTCCTCGCGGCGATTTCGGCCGCGCGTTCAGCGAGATCGAATACCGTTACGACCGCCTGCCCAACCAGGCCTACACATGGACCGAGGGCCCCTACACGCTCGCCGCGATTTGGAAGCTCGGCGGAATTTGCGTCGATCAGGCCTACTTCGCCATGCTCGCGGGCAAGGGGCGCGGCCTGCCGACACTCTTTTTTACGGGCCAGGGCGCGGATGGCGGCCACGCGTGGTTCGGTTACATGAAAGGCGAAGGCCGCTGGGACATGAATTGCGGCCGCTACCAAAATCAAAACTACGCCGTCGGCGAGGCGCTCGACCCGCAGACGTGGCTGCCCATCAACGATCACGAGCTCGTCTCGCTCGCCGAGAGTTTTCGGCGCACGCCGGCCTATCTTGCGTCGCGGGACGATCTCGTCATGGCGCGTTTGTTTCAGAGCCGGGGCGACACCCGCCGCGAGGCCGCCGCCCTCGACAGCGCAATCGCCGTCTCGCCACGCAACGATCTCGCCTGGGCCGCCAAAGGCGAATTCCTCGAACGAACGCAGGCTTCCGCCACCGAAAAAAAGGCATTTCACGAAGCGGCGATCCAGCAATTCGTCAACAACGAGGATCTCAAGGTCGGCCACCAGCAGGCGCTCGCCGCGCTGGCCCGCAGCTCCGGCGACGCGGTCTCCGCCGAGGCCCTCGAGTCGAAGATCATTTCCCAAAACCGCAGCAAACGCTCCGACCTCAGCGTGAACGCCGCCGCCGATCGCCTCTCGGCCCTCGTTGATGAGAAAAAATTCGACGAGGCGATGGTGGAATACCGCAACCTCCTCGGCCGGCTCGCCCGCACGACCGGCGGCAGCTTTTTCTACGATATCGTCACGCCCTTCGCGCGCTCTCTTGCCCGCAATGGCGACACCACCTCGGCCCGCCGCGCCGTGGCTCTCGCCCGCACCGCGCTGCGTCCCGAGGACGGCAGCATCCTCGACCAGGATTTGACGGATTTGGCGGGGCGTCTCGCCGCGCCGAAGGCCGCGAAGCCCTGAATCTACGCGCCGCGACGCACCCTGTCCTTTTTGGCTTCGCGCTCTTCCTCGAGCCGCGCGATTTCGCCGGCGAGTTGCCGGCGGAGCTGCTCCTCCGCGAGCGGATCCCCCGCCGCGTTGCGAATCTCTCCTTCGAGGAACACCTTCCGTTCCGCGACGCGAGCGGTGAAGAGATTGTCGATCTCGGCCAGCTCCGCCTTCTGCGCGGCGGTGACTTTTACGCTCGGCGTCTTCGCGTCGAGCCGGCTCATCGCAATTTCATAGGCGGATTTCATGGCGCGATTCTGCCGCGTCCAGCGCGCGAAATGAAGCCTCTTTCCGCCTTGCCGCCTGTCGGTCGCAACGCAAAGGTGCCGCGATGGCCACGAGCATTCGACTCATCAGCACGGACTTCGACGGCACGCTCGTCGGGCACACCTCGCAGGGACGCTGCGTGCCCGAGCTCGCGGAGGTGCTGGCCGCATTCAAGGCCGGCGGCGGCCTCTGGGCCATCAACACCGGCCGCTCGCTCGAGCACGTGCTCGAAGGCGTCGCGCTCTTTGCCGCGCCGGTCGAGCCGGATTTCCTGCTCACCCACGAACGCGAACTTTATCATCGCGACGCGGATGGCGTCTGGCGGGACTTTGGCGATTGGAATCGCCGCTGCCGCGAACGCCACGAGGAACTCGCCCGTCACGCCGCCGGAATTTTCGCCCGCGTGCGCGAGCTGGTTTCGTCGGCGCATGACGTCACCTTGCTCGAGGAAAATGGCGTGCCCGCCGGGCTGATCACGGCGGACGAGGCCGTGATGGATCGCGTCGCCGCCAGCCTCGATGCGTTGCGCCACGCCGTGCCCAAGTTTCACTACCAGCGAAACACGATTTACCTGCGCTTCTGCCACGCGGACTACGACAAAGGCTCGGTGCTCGCCGAGTTGTGCCGACTGATTGACGTTCCTCGCACCCACGTCTTTGCGGCCGGGGACCATTTCAACGATCTCTCGATGCTCGATGGCCGCCACGCGCTCCACGTTGCCTGCCCCGCGAACGCGATTCCCGAGGTAAAGGAGGTCGTTCGGTCCGCCGGCGGGCGCGTCGCCGACGCAAATTTTGGCGAAGGGACCGCGCTCGCGCTGGCCGCGGCCCTTAGCGATTTGGGCAAAAGAAAGCCGGCGGACGTGCGATGACGACCGCCGGCGGGTTAGGATTGGGAATTGGGGTCGGAGTCGACTTAGCAGACGGGCGGCTAAGCGGCGACCGGCGCCTTGTAAGCGTAGCGGGCCTCGCCCACTTTGCTGATCTCAGGCATTTTCTTGCCCGTCGTGCTGAACCAGACATGCACGTTCTGATTCTTCACGCCGAGGGTGGAGGAAATGTCCTTCACGGAAACTCCTTCCGGACCGGCGGCGGCGAGCAACTTGAGGATGTCGCCCTTGAGCGCGCCCCGCTTGCTGCCCGTCTTTGCGGCCTTGGCCGGCGCGGGAGTCTTCGGAGCTTTGGGTGCCTTGGCTGCCTTGGCTGCCTTGGCTGCCTTGGCTGCCTTCGGCGCCTTGACTTTGGCGGCCTTCGGGGCTTTCGGCGACTTGGCCGCTTTCGCGCCGGGCGGACGTCCGCGGCGCTTGCCGGGAGCTTTGGCCGCGACCGCTTTGGGAGCGGCGGCGGGCTTGCCGGTGCCCAGCGCCGAGATGCGGGCGTCGAGGGCGGCGACTTGCTTATGAAGGGCGGATTTCAATTCGCTGAGTTTAAGAAGCTCGCGAAGCACGGATGGAGTCAATTTGGAAAGGTCCATAGGGCATAGCTAAATAACTCTTAGGATGAATGCAAAGATTATTTTGAACTATTTAGCTTTATGAATTCCGTGGTCGCAGCGGATCTCTGGGTTCTTAGCTTCGCTTCGCAAGAACGATGCCCGGTGTTGAGCGAGGACGAGCTTCGTTGCGCGCAGAGCTTCTCCAATCCCTTGATGCGCAGCCGCTACGAGCGGACGCGCTCGACGGTCCGGAAGATTCTTGGCCGTCGCCTGGAGATGGCCCCGGCGGAAATTCCGTTCGAAAAATCCGAAAATGGAAAGCCGCGTGTGGCCGGTTCCCGTCGCTGCGAATTTTCCCTTTCCCATTCCGGTGATTTTCTCGCGGTGGCCACCGCGACCGTGTCCATCGGGGTGGATATCGAGACGCGAGTTCCGCAGGGCGGCGGATTAGGATTGGCCAAGCGTTTCTTTTCTTCCGCGGATTTCGAGATCGTTCGCGCGGCCGACGCGGAGAATGTCGCGACGGCGTTCCTCCGGCAATGGGTGGCGAAGGAGGCGGCGCTGAAGGCCCTTGGAATGGGCATCGGCGGGGGACTGGCCGAGGCGGAGTGCACATATCGCGAGGGGGAAATTTGCGCGGTGCGGTTGCCAGCGACGCGCCTTTCGATCCATCCGTTCACGCTTTCCGACGGGACGCCGGGCGCGGTGGCGGTTCCCGGAGCGGAGGAAATGACTTTGCGATGGCGCGAAGCCGACGAACTAAACGCTTAGCGTCGCGAGTCAGGCGGAAAAACTTTCGCCGCAGGAGCAGTGGGCGACGGCATTGGGATTGGTGACTTTGAATCCGCCTTTTTGCAGGTCGTCGCTGAAGTCGAGTTCCGACCCGCTGACAAAGAGCGCGCTTTTCGGATCGATGACGACGCGCACGGCGCTGGATTCCACCATGATGTCGCGGTTCGCGGGTCCGTCCACGAGATCCATCTTGTATTGGAGGCCCGAGCAGCCGCCGCCGATCACCGCCACGCGCAGCGCGCCCTGGGCGCGGCCCTGGCGCTCGAGCAGCCCGCGCAACTTCCGGCTGGCCGCGTCGGTGATGCGGATCAGCTTTTCGTTGCCCATGCGATACTGGACGGCGGGCTCGGCGGTGGTGGACATTGGCCAAAGGGTATCGCCGATGCGGCGGTTCTTCAAGCGATGGTGGCGCGTCTTGACAGGGCATGGGACGGAGCCGGAGACTTTCGCGGAATCCGGCTCCACTTTTTATGATTTCCCTCGGCATCGATTGCGGCACGCAAAGCACGAAAACGATCGCGCTGGACGTGGAAACGGGCGCCGTTCTCGCTTCCTCGCAGCAGGCCTACGGTTTTGTGCCCGACCTCACCGGCGGGGCCATGGAGCAACATCCCGAGGACTGGGCGGCGGCGATGGAGAAAACCGTCGGCGACGTGCTGGCACAGTTGGGCGCGCGCCGGACGGAGGTGCGCGCCATCGGCGTGAGCGGGCAGCAGCATGGACTGGTGGCGCTAGATGCGGCGGGCGACGTCGTGCGACCGGCGAAGCTTTGGTGCGACACCTCGACGATCGCGGAATGCGACGCGCTCACGGCGAAGCTGGGCGGCGCGGAACGCGTGATCGAGCTGATCGGCAACGCCATGCTGCCGGGCTACACCGCGCCGAAAATCCTCTGGCTGCGGGACCGCGAGCCCGCGAACTGGGCGCGCACGCGTTCGCTGCTGCTGCCGCATGATTTCCTGAATTTCCGGCTGACCGGCGCCCAGCGAATGGAGTTTGGCGATGCGTCCGGCACCGCATTGCTCGACGTGCGGACGCGCGATTGGTCGCGGCCCGCGCTGGCGGCCATCGGCGATGACGTGGCGGAGAAGTTGCCGCCGCTGGGCTCGTCGCTCGAGCCCGCCGGCATGCTGAGCGACGATTTGCGGAAAAAATGGGGACTCTCCCAACCGGTCGTCGTGAGTGCGGGCGGCGGCGACAACATGATGGCGGCCATCGGCACGGGCAACACGGCGGCGGGCGCCGTCACCGCGAGCCTCGGAACGTCCGGCACGCTCTTCGCTTTTGCGGGACGGCCCATCGTGGATCCTCGCGGCGAGGTGGCCGCGTTCTGCGACAGCACCGACCACTGGTTGCCGCTGGTCTGCACGATGAACGTGACGCTCGTGACGGAGCTGACGCGCGGACTTTTCGGCTGGGGGCACGCCGAGTTCAACGCAGCGGTCGAGCGCGTGCCGAGCGGCGCGGACGGCCTGACACTGCTGCCGTATCTCGCGGGCGAACGCACGCCGAATCTTCCGCGCGGCTGCGGCGTGCTGCACGGGCTGACGACCGGGAATTACACTCCACATCATCTGGCCCGGGCGGCGATGGAGGGCGTGACGCTTGGCCTCGGTTACGGACTGGAGCGCTTCCGCGAACTCGGCGTCGAGACGACGGAAATCCGCCTCACCGGCGGCGGCAGCAACAGCGCCGCGTGGCGGCAGATTTGCGCCGACGTGTTTGGCGCGCCGGTCGTCTGCCTCCAGAGCGCGGAGGGCGGGGCGTTGGGCGCGGCCGTGCAGGCTGCCTGGCAGGCCCTGCGCGCGGATGGCGCGACGGGTTCCCTGGACGATCTTGCGAAGACGGTCGTGAAATTGGACGACTCCACCCGCGCCGAGCCGCGCGCCGCGGCGACGGCGGTGCATCGCGCCCAACTCGAGCAAATGCGCCGTCTCCGCGCCGCCCTCTCCGGCGCCAACCTCTTGTGATCTGATGCGGATTGTCCTGGCAGCCACCGGCGCAAGCGGCGCGATTTATCTCCAGCGTCTGCTCGACTATCTCGAGCGCGCGGGCGGCCACGAGCTGCATCTGGTGCTCAGCGGCTACGCGAAGCAGGTGGTGCACGAGGAAATCGGCGCGCTGCGGCTGCCGGCGGGCGTCGTCGAACATTCCGACAAGTCAATGAACGCGCCGTTTGCGAGCGGTTCCGCGCGATTCGATGCGATGGTCGTCGTGCCGTGCTCCATGGGCACGCTCGGGCGCATCGCCGCCGGCACGAGCGATTCGCTCATCCTTCGCGCGGCCGATGTTTTCCTCAAGGAACGGCGACCGTTGATTCTCGTGCCGCGCGAGACTCCCTGGAATCTCATCCAGGCGCGCAATGTCGTCGCGGTGATGGAGGCCGGCGCGCACGTGCTGCCGGCGATGCCTTCGTTCTATAGCCGTCCCGCGACGATCGAGGCCGCCGTCGATACGGTGGTCTGGCGCATTCTCGATCAGCTCGGCGTCGAGGCTCCGAACGCCTGCCGCTGGCAGGAATAGGCGCGCGTTTCTCGGCGGAGAATTATTCGCGGCGGGAATCGCCAATCGGCGAATCGCCAGTAAACATCGGCTTCCGAAAGCGGTCGCATCGTTCCCGGTGGCTTCTTTTCACCCATGTCCGCGCAGCCCTCATCGCGCAGCATGGCGGTAAGCCGCTCGACGTTTTCCCTCCGCCGGCGTCATAATAACTTCCCATGGCCAACAACGTCCTCGGTTCCGCTCTCGAATGCTGTTGCGCCGATCCCGCGACGGGCTTTTACCGCGACGGCTACTGCCACACCGGCCCCGGCGACCACGGTCTTCACACCGTCTGCGTGCAGGTCACCGAGGAGTTCCTGCGGTTCTCCTACGAGCGCGGAAACGACCTCGTCACCCCGCGCGAGGAATTCCAATTTCCCGGCCTGCAACCCGGCGACCAATGGTGCCTGTGCGTCGAACGCTGGGTCGAGGCGCTCGAGGCCGGCGTCGCTCCGCCCGTGCGCCTGCACGCGACCCATGCCTCGGCGCTGGAATTCGTCACGCTGGAAGACCTCACCGAGCACGCGGTGGACGCCTGATTCTCCAAGCCGATGCGCGGGATCGTCATCGGCGGCCTGGAATAGTTCGCGGAAGGCGCTACGTTCCCGCATGGCCAATTCCAAGCCGATTGATTTCGAGGTGCTGCCGCCGCGCGACGGACGCGACGTCCCCGATCTCTCGCGACTCATCGCCTGGCTGCTCGACGATTTGATTCCCATTCCGGGCACAAAATTTCGGCTCGGGCTCGACCCGATCATCGGGCTGATTCCCGGCTTCGGCGACGGTTCGACGGCGGTGATTTCGTCGATGATTCTGCTCAACGGGTTGCGCGCCGGCGTGCCGCGCATCGTGCTCGTGCGAATGGCGTTCAACGTGCTGATCAATTCGCTCGTCGGAGCGATCCCCGGCGCGGGCGACGTGTTTTCCGCGTTCTTCAAATCCAACCGCCGGAACTACGAGCTGCTCCAGCGCCACGGCGGTCGCAACGCAGCGCGCGCCTCGACGACGGCGGACTGGATCTTTGTCGGCGCGCTCCTCGGGGGCGTGCTGGCGGTTTCGATTGCCGCCTCCATCGGCGTCATGTTTGTCGGCTATCACCTTTTCAAGCTCCTCGCCTCCGCGTGACTTCGGCCTGGATGAAATGCCGCCTGCGATGGTTGCTGGCGATGGTGGTGTGGGGCGCAGCCTCGATGGCGCGGGCCGACTGGGAACCGGCCTTTCGCAACGAACTCGCCACGCTGCCGGGCGGCGCGCGATTCGTCGAGCGCGAGGTGCGGCAGGACGGCCGGGCGGTGCGCGTGCAGGGCGTGTTTTTTCGCGAGAAGCAGGCGAAGTTTGCGGTGCTCGATAACGCAGGCGGCGGCTCGCTCGGCGAGGCGATGACCGCCAGCGGCGCGATCGCCGGCACGAACGGCGCGTATTTCCACGCGGATGCCACGCCGGTCGGCCTGATGATCGCGGGAGGCAAAAGGATCCACGGCTTCGAGCGGGCGAAGTTGCTGAGTGGCGTCTTCGTCGTGACGAAAGGCCGGCCGCGCATCGTCCGCGCGGCGAAGTTCACCGCCTCGGGCGCGGATACGGAGGCGCTCCAGTGCGGTCCGTTTCTTCTCGAGGGCGGCGGGATTATTCCGGGCTTGAACGCCATTCGGCCGGCCCGGCGCACCGTCGTGGCGACCGATGGCGCCGGCGGATGGGCGCTCCTGCTCTTTTCGCCGGTCACGCTGGCGGACGCCGCGAAAATTCTCGCGGCACCGCAAGTCTGGCCGGATTTCCGGATCGAGCGGGCCTTGAACCTCGATGGCGGCTCCTCCAGCGCACTCTGGGTGGCCACGACTCCGAAGCCGTTTTATCTGCGTGAGTTCGCCACCGTCCGCAATTTTCTCGCGATTTTGCCGCGGTAGGCCGCGCCGCATTTTCCTAGCGCCCGCGCGCAAGCAGGTCCAAATTAGCCCCATGCAAATTCACCTCAGCCCCCGGCATCTCGTCCTCACGGCCGCCATTCATTCGTATGTCGCCGAAAAAGTG
>Ga0207649_10000322_pt1 | contig 36428 bp, 41 predicted proteins | sample KBSC43metaG_FD_184317 | JGI IMG/M metagenome (GOLD analysis project Ga0207649, IMG submission 184317) | Corn rhizosphere microbial communities from Kellogg Biological Station, Michigan, USA - KBS C4-3 metaG (SPAdes) (version 2) | ecosystem: Host-associated > Plants > Roots > Rhizosphere > Soil ... | reverse complement strand
GCCCGACAGCATCCGTCCCGACGAGAAGCCGTCGGAAAAGATCAGCCAGCTCGGATTGACGCTCTGCAGGTCGACGCGGCCGGTTTCGCGCTCGAGGAAGGTCGAGATATCGTTGACATGGACCCCGGTCGTCTTGATCCGCAGCAGGTCCTTGAGTGGCAGCGCGTTGCGCCGCTCCTCCAGCGCCAGCACGACTTCGCTTGCGTTGAGCAGCACGACATGATCGGCGAGGTTGTAGATCGCATCGCGCGCGATCGCTTCCGGGATCACGCGGTTGGCTTCGCTCATCGACACATAGCCGACGACCACGAAGGCAGATCCGGGCTGTTGCTGCAATGCCTTTAGTCGCGCGGCGCGTGGGCCGGCGCCGAGCACGACCACGCGGCGCTTGAAGACATGGCTGCCCAGCATCTTGCCCAGCAGGATGCGGATCGCGATCAGTGCGACCGCCGAAATTCCCATCGCGTAGAACAGATTCGAGCGCCAGAAAGTGATTGCCGGCGAGAGGAAGAACAATACCGACAGGAAGATGATTCCAAGCGAGATCGCGACCAGGATGCGCGCGATCGCCCGGCGCAACGACTGCAGTGCGTCGGCGCCATAGACACCGACCGCGATCATCGCGGTTTCCAGCGAAAGGGCGAACGTGAAGAGTTGCGGCAGGCGATCGACGATCGGCTCGACGATGCTGCCGAGCTGATGCAGACGGATCGAATAGGCGATCTCCGCCGCCGCGATCAGCAACGCGACGTCGAGCAATCCCAGGAACAAAACGGCGTGCGGCACATAGTGCTTGAACAGCCTGATCATCGTCTTCGCCTGCCTTTTCGGCCTTGGGGTGCAGGCCCGTTAGTAACGGGTCTGCACCCTAGTTCGATCGTCGGGTGTAAGATTTTCCGACAGGTTTCAGGCGGTGTCGCAGAAATTGACAAAGAAAGGCTGAACGCCGCGGAAACCCGCGACTTCCTGCGAGTTTGGCAAATCGCCGGAAGACCCTAGATTAGCATCAACCGCAAAGGACCCGTGAATGCCCGAGACGACGTCGATCATCCCTGTCATCCTCTCGGGCGGATCGGGCACGCGGTTGTGGCCGATGTCGACGCCGGAAACGCCCAAGCAATTACTCGCGCTGACTGCCGAGGAAACCATGCTCCAGCTGACCGCGCAGCGCGCCTCGGGCGACCATTTCGCGCCGCCGATCGTGGTCGCCAACCAGCGCCATGCCGAAGAGATCGAGGCGCAGCTCAAGGCGGTCGGCACGCCGGCCCAGGCGCTGATCCTCGAACCGGTGGCGCGCAACACCGCCCCGGCGATCGCGCTCGCCGCGCTCGCGGCGGGCGGCGGCGACGCTGCCTTGCTGATCATGCCGTCGGACCATGTCATCACCGATACCGACGCCTTCCACGCCGCGATCCATGCCGCGCGTCCGATGGTCGACCAAGGCTGGTTGGTCACGTTCGGCATCGATCCGCACGCCCCCGAAACCGGCTATGGCTGGATCCATGTCGGCGAAACGGTCGCGCCGCGCGTGCACAAGGTGACGCGCTTCGTCGAAAAACCCCCGCGCGACCGCGCCGAAGCGATGCTGGCCGCGGGCGATCACGTCTGGAATGGCGGCATCTTCCTGTTCCGTGCCGACGCGTTCCTGGGCGCACTAGCTGTGCACGCGCCAGAGGTTCTGCACGCGGCGCAGCAGGCCATGCTCAAGGCGAGGCACGAAGGTCCGCGCGTCCATCCCGACCCGCAAGCCTTCGCCGCGTCGCCCTCGGACTCGATCGACTATGCGGTGATGGAAAAGGCGCCGCGCGTCGCGGTCGTGCCGGTCAGCATGGGCTGGAGCGATCTCGGCAGCTGGGATGCGCTCCACGAATTGAGCGCCTGCGACGGCGCCGGCAACGTCTGCAAAGGCGACGTCGTGGCGATCGAGACCGAGAATTGCCTGGTCCAGGCCGATGGCGTGCGCATCGCTTTGGTCGGTGTGACCGACCTGATCGTGGTCGCCAATGGCAAGGAGGTGCTGATCCTGCCACGCGGCCGCAGCCAGGAGGTCAAGAAACTGATCGAGGCGATGAAGTAGCGGCTCAAACCTTCTCCCGTTGGGGAAGGCCACCGTGAGGGGAGCGGTGCGGCACCGCCCGCAACCGGCAGCGCCGCCACCGCCGGGAATCACCCCATCAGCTTCTCGCAGGCATCCAGCGTCTCCCGGAACGTCTGGATGATCGCCTGATACGGCGCCGGGCTCGCCATATCGAGGCCGGCGCGCTTGAGGATCTCGGTCGGATAGTCCGACCCGCCCGACTTGAGCACAGTCAGATAGGTGTCGCGCTCCTTGGCACCGCCCTTCAAGATCGCCCGCGCGAAATAGGACGCCGCCGAGATCGAGGTGGCATATTGATAGACGTAGAAGCTCGAATAGAAATGCGGAATGTACGCCCATTCGGAGGCGTAAGCGTCGGAGATCGCGACCTTCGGGCCGTGATAGCGTTTGAGCAGATCGAGATACATCGCGCTGAACTTCTCGCCCGACATTCCCTCGCCTGCTTCGGCCTTGTCGTGCGCGGCGAGCTCGAACTCGGCGAACATCGCCTGGCGATAGAAGGTCCCGCGCATGCCCTCCAGCTGCATGCCGAGATAATAGAGCTTCTCCTGCTTGGTCTTCGCATTCGCGACCATATACGCCGCGAGTAGCTGCTCGTTGCAGGTCGAGGCGATCTCGGCGAGGAACAGCGGGTAGTCCGATTTCTCGTACACCTGGTTCTTGTTCGCGAGCAGCGTGTGCATCGCATGGCCCCATTCGTGGGCGAAGGTGGTCATGCCCTCGTAATTGTGGCCCAGATTGAGCAGCAGATAGGGGTGCAGGTCATAGGCCGCGCCCGGGTTCATGTACGCGCCCGACTTCTTGCCCGGGCGCGGGAACGGATCCATCCATTTGCCCGCCGTCGCCTTGCCGAGCAGGTCGACATATTCGGGGCCGAGCACCTTGGTCGCAGCCAGCGTGTTGGTGCGCATGTCGGCGAGTTCGACCTTCCGATCGAGCTTCACCAGCGGCGGATAGATGTCGTAATAGGCCATGTCGGGCAGGCCGAGCAGCTTGCGACGCAATTCGAAATAGCGGTGCAGTTCGGGCAGGCCCTTGTTGGTCTCCGCGACCAGCGTCCGGTACACGCCCTCCGGCACATTGTTGCTCGACAGCGACATGGCGAGCGACGTCGGATATTTGCGCGCCTTCTTGCCGAACACGTCCGCCTTGAGCTTGGCGGCATAGGCCGCGCCAAGCGAATTCTGGAACTTGCCATATTCGGCCCAGAAGGTGTCGAACACCAGCTTGCGGTCGGCCCGGTTGGGGGCATCGCGGTTGAGCGTATAGGCCTGGTCATCGAGCCGCACCTGCTTGCCGGTCGACAGCGTCACGGTCGGCCAGGGAATATCCGAGGCGACGAGCTGCTCGCGGATGTCGCTCGGCCCTGAAAAAGGCGAGCCGACGCCCGCCAGCAGCGTCTCGCCTTCCGGCGACAACGTGTGTTCGGCCTGGCGCAGCGTATCGGCAAGCGCGAAATCGAACCGCTTCTTCAAGGTGTCGTTCGAGGCGATGAAGCCGTCGATCTTCGCCTTGCCGAGCGACAGGATTTCGGGCGTCGCCCAGGCGGTCGCCTCCCCCAGCGCGGTGAACAGGTCGATCGCCTGCGCTTGGCGCTCCTGATTGGCCGAGACGCGCAGATCGGCGTCAGCATTGAGGCTGGCATAAGTGTAGACCCGGCTCGCCGCGCGGCCGATATCGGATTGCGCGACCAGGAACGCCGCGAGCGTTTCGGCGCTCTCGCCCAATTTGCCCTGATACTTGGCCAGGCTAGGCACCTCGGCGAGCGTCTTCTTGCGCGCTTCGTCCCAGGCCGCATCGCTCGGATAGAGGTCGGTCAGGTCCCACATCGCGCCGGGCGCCGCATCCTGTGCCCAGGCCGGCATCGCCGCGGCAATCGACACCATCGCCGCAGCGGTCATCGCCTCACGGCGCGAAAGTTCGGTCATGCTATTTCCCTTTGAGCGCGCCGGTGGACCGGCATCGAGTGGATGCACCCATCTTGCCGCGACGGTCCGCCAAAGGAAAGTGTGTATTAGCGGGTTAGCGCACCGATGGGCAGGATCACCGGAATATTGTCGATCCGTGTGAACCGCCCGGTCGCCACCGCGGGCACCGCGACATCGGAAGCCAGCACATAGAGTCGGTGCGGATCGACCTGCCCCGCGGTAAAAGCCGCCAGCTCGCGCCGCTGGCGCTCGATGGTCGCAACAGAATCGCGTGCCGCATAGACCAATCGGACGGGCTTGCCCTGGCTCACCGCGCGCCAGGCGACTTCCTGGAACAGCGAGAGATCACGCGTCGCATCGGGCGGTACGAAGGTAACATCGCTCGCCGCCGCAACCGCGCGGTCCCAGCGGGGATCGGGCGTCAAGACATAGAGGCGATGCGCGCCCGCCTCGGCACTCTGTGCGCGGACCACGACCGCCATGCCCGACAGATCGACGATCTGGACCGCCAGCAGCAATGCGAGCAGCCCGTCCGCCTGGGCACGCGGCAAGCGATAAGCGGCAAGGATGGCGACCAGCACGAGCACATAGGCGACCGGCCAGAACAGTCGGCCCGAGGCCCGGACCAAATCCAGCGCCGCTATGAGGAAGCTCGGCAACGGGAGGCGCGGCAACATCTGCCCGGCGATATCGGGATAATTGCTGATCGCGAGCAAGGTAAGCGCGACGAGCGCGGGGATCAGCCAACGCAAGCGACGCAATGACGAACGCAGGTTGTCCGCCGGCGGTCGTTTCCACGCAATCGCCGCCGCGATCGGGAGCAGCAGGAGCAGTCCGGCACCGAGATACTGGAATCCCTCGAACCCGCGCCCCGCGCGCTGCGCGACTGATGGCAGCAGACGCGAATAAGCCGGCGTGCCGGGGTTCAGGGGCGCGTCGATCGGCATCGCAAACGCGCCGTAATTGCCCGCCAGCGCATGTGCCTCTCCGGCACCGAGCAGCCAGGCCAGCCCCGCGACCATCGCGAAAATCGCCGCCGCGCCGCCAACCAGGCCAACGCGCCCGCGCCGGTCCGCGATCACGAAGCGCTCGATCATCGCCGTCAGCCAAATCGCACCGACCATCATCAGCAGGTAATTGTGCACCAATGCCGCGATCAGCAGCAGCACCGCCCAGCCCCGGTTCGATCCGGCGCGCGCCGGATCGAGGAAGCGCCACAGCGCCCACAGGATCAGCCAGTGCGCCATCAGATTGGCGTGGACATAGCGATTGGCGAGCGTCGGCAGCGCGGCGAGCAGGATCACGCCGCACCACAAGGCGACCGGCCCCGGCGCGTATTTCTTGAGCAACAGCCAGGCGAAAAACACCTGCAGGAACAGGCAGAGCAGGATCCATGGGCCGACGAACTGCGCGTCCGCGGGCAACAGTGACGCGATTGGCCGCATCGCCGCGCCGATCAGCGGATTGCTATCAGTGAACAACAGCGGCACACCCTCGGGCGCGTTGAGCAGGTGCGTCCGCAACACATCCGGCGCGGGATCGTGCAGCCAGGCATGCATGCCAAGCGCGTTCTCGCCATTGTCCGATCCGCGGATCAGCCAGCCGGCATTGCCGATATCGAGCGTCGCCGGGTGGAATAGCGCGAGGAACAGCGCCAGCGGCAACAGCAGCAAAGGCAGTCGAGGCAGAAGCGCGCGCACCCTCACGGCTTGCCCGACGGGACCTACTTTATGGTTAACATCAAAATTCCTCCCCGGAATTGGAGATCTGTGCGGCCGCCCTTGACTCTATAACACGATATATATCATGTTATGTTTATAGCACCGAAGGAGGATTCGATGGTCGACGATGCGATTGCGTTCGAGGGGGCGGTCATGCTCGGCAGCCGCCTTAAGCGTCTGGCCGAACGATTCCAGACCGGTGCCGAACGTATCGCCATGGATTGCGGCCTGCCGACCCAGCCGAGCCAGATGCCGCTCCTCACGGCGCTTCATCGTCATGGTCCCCAGACGGTGGGCGATCTGGCCGAGCGGATCGGGATCAGCCAGCCAGCCGTGACGCGCATCCAGTCGCGACTGCTCGACCTCGGCCTGATCGAGACCAGCCGCGACGAACGCGACCAGCGCACCCGGACGATCGCGCTGACTGACAAGGGCCACGAGGCGATGGAGCTGGCAACGACATTGTTGTGGCCCCGGCTGCGCGCCGCGGTCGCCGAAGTGTGCGACGTCGACGCCTTCCTGACGCAGATCGCCGCGATCGAAACCGCGCTCGCCGCGCAACCGCTCGAACGGCGTCCCCGCGGCGGGCTCGCGATCCGGCGCTTCAGCGACGACCTCGCGGCCGATTTCTATCGCATCAACGCGCAGTGGATCGAGGACATGTACACGCTCGAACCGACCGATATCGACGTGCTGACGCATCCGCGCGAACGGCTGATCGAGCCCGGTGGCGACATCTTGTTCGTCGAGGATCCCGAGCTCGGCATCGTCGGGACGTGCGCGCTGCAAAAGACTGGCGAGCGTCAGTTCGAGCTCACCAAGATGGGCGTCGTGCCCGAGGCCCGTGGGCGCAAGGCGGGCGAATTCCTGCTCCATGCGACGATCGAGCGCGCCTTCGCCTTGGGCTGCGACCGGCTGTATCTGCTGAGCAATGCCAAGGGCGCGGCGGGCGTGCATCTCTATGAGAAGGTCGGGTTCGTCCATGACGAGGGGATCATGGAGGAATTCGGGAAGAGGTACGCGCGGTGCAATGTCGCGATGTTGTATCAGCGGGTGAGGTAGGGGGCCATTAAACCTTCTCCCCTTGTGGGAGAAGGATACCGGAGCTTGGCAGCTTGCTGCCTAGCGGAGGTTGGATGAGGGGAGCGGCGCTTCAGCGCCGCGCGACCGCAATGCGGTCGCCCCCTCACCCTCCCATCAGGCTAACGCCTGATGGGCCCCTCCCTCTCCCACAAGGGGAGAGGGTTTAGAAAAAAGAAAAAGGCCGGCGGATTGCTCCGTCGGCCTTTCTTTGTCTGGTCGGGGCAGCGGCAAAGCCGCTGCCTGACGTCGGACGGGACTTCGGCCAGGGGCCGAAGCCCGCCGTCCGTTCCGATTTCGTGTCCGGGGGAGCAACGCTCCCCCAGTCCGAAATCAGAAATCCATCCCGCCCATGCCGCCCATGCCGCCGCCGCCCATGGGCATCGCAGGCTTGTCTTCCGGCAATTCCGACACCGCCGCTTCGGTGGTGATCAGCAAGCCGGCGACCGAGGCCGCGTCCTGCAGCGCGGTGCGAACGACCTTGGTCGGATCGATCACGCCCGACTGGACGAGGTTCTCGTACGTTTCGGTCTGGGCGTTGAAGCCCTGCGACGGGTCGTTGCCCTCGAGCAGCTTGCCCGAGATCACCGCACCGTCATGACCGGCATTCTGCGCGATCTGGCGCAGCGGCGCGTAGAGCGCCTTGCGGACGATATCGATGCCGCGGGTCTGGTCGTCATTGGCACCCTTGAGGCCTTCGAGAGCCTTGGTCGCGTAGAGCAGAGCGGTACCGCCACCGGGGACGATGCCTTCTTCAACGGCCGCGCGCGTGGCGTGCAGCGCGTCGTCGACGCGATCCTTGCGCTCCTTGACCTCGACTTCCGAAGCACCGCCGACCTTGATTACCGCGACGCCGCCAGCAAGCTTGGCCAGGCGCTCCTGGAGCTTCTCACGATCGTAATCCGACGTGGTGTTCTCGATCTGCTGGCGGATCGCCTCGGTGCGGCCCTTGATCGCATCGGCATCACCGGCGCCATCGACGATGGTGGTGTTGTCCTTGTCGATCGAGACGCGCTTGGCGGTGCCGAGCATGCCGATGGTGACGGTCTCGAGCTTGATGCCGAGATCTTCCGAGATCATCTCGCCCTTGGTCAGGATCGCGATGTCCTCGAGCATCGCCTTGCGGCGATCGCCGAAGCCCGGCGCCTTGACCGCGGCGACCTTGAGGCCGCCCCGCAGCTTGTTCACGACGAGCGTGGCGAGCGCCTCGCCCTCGATGTCCTCGGCGATGATGAGGAGCGGACGACCCGACTGAACGACTGCTTCCAGGATCGGGAGCATCGCCTGCAGGTTCGACAGCTTCTTCTCGTGGATCAGGATGTAGGGATCCTGAAGCTCGACCGTCATCTTTTCCGGATTGGTGATGAAGTACGGCGACAGATAGCCGCGATCGAACTGCATGCCCTCGACGACATCGAGCTCGAATTCGAGACCCTTCGCCTCTTCGACGGTGATCACGCCTTCCTTGCCGACCTTGTCCATCGCTTCGGCGATCTTCTCGCCGACGACGGTGTCGCCATTGGCCGAGATGATGCCGACCTGGGCAATCTCGTTCGAGCCCGAGACGGGCTTCGAGCGCGCCTTCACGTCCTCGACAACCTTGGTCACGGCGAGGTCGATGCCGCGCTTGAGGTCCATCGGGTTCATGCCGGCCGCGACCGACTTCATGCCCTCGCGGACGATCGCCTGGGCGAGCACGGTGGCGGTAGTGGTGCCGTCGCCGGCGAGATCGTTGGTCTTGGACGCGACCTCACGGATCATCTGCGCGCCCATGTTCTCGAACTTGTCCTTGAGTTCGATTTCCTTGGCGACGGTGACGCCGTCCTTGGTGATGCGCGGCGCGCCGAACGACTTCTCGATCACGACATTGCGGCCCTTCGGACCGAGCGTGACCTTGACCGCATCGGCCAGGATATCGACGCCGCGCAGGATGCGCTCGCGCGCGTCGCGGCTGAATTTAACGTCTTTGGCTGCCATGTTGGCTGACCTTTCTCTCTAGTTCGTCATCCCAGCGGAAGCTGGGATCTCGTGCGGCAAATGCCGCGCTTGTTGAGGAAGACCCCAGCTTTCGCTGGGGTGACGGGATTGGCTCAGCCGACGATCCCGAGAATGTCCGATTCCTTCATGATCAGCAGGTCTTCGCCATTGACCTTGACCTCGGTGCCCGACCATTTGCCGAACAGGATTCGGTCGCCGGCCTTGACGTCGAGCGGCGTGATTTTGCCGTCCTCGCTCTTGGCGCCGGTGCCGGCGGCGACGACTTCGCCTTCCTGCGGCTTTTCCTTGGCGGTGTCGGGGATGATGATCCCGCCCGCAGTCTTCTCTTCCGCCTCAACACGGCGGACGAGGACGCGGTCATGCAACGGACGAAAGTTCATTTGCGTGAGTCCCTCAAGCAGAGTGAATTGTGATTAGCACTCGATTCCCCCGAGTGCCAACGCAGCGCATATGTGTCTCCACCTCCAACACGTCAACGGGTCGGACGAATTCTTTTGTATTCGCGTGGCGGGACGGCTCGAACCAGCGACAGGCCGGTCAGCCGGGCAGCAATCCGAGCCGCTCGCGCATCCCCCAGCGCGCGACCAGCAGCGCCGACACGACAGCCAGCCCGACCGCGAGTCCGACCCAGATGCCGACGCCTTGCCAATGCAGATGGAACCCGAACAGGATCGCGGTGCCGAACCCGGCCACCCAATAGCCGAATGCCGCGACGACCATCGGGATGCGCGTGTCCTGCAGCCCGCGTAGCGCGCCCGCCGCGACGGCTTGCGCGCCGTCGAACAGCTGGAACATCGCGGCGACCGCGAGATACTGGATCGCCAGCGCCACTTCGCGCGCTCGCGCCGGGTCGTCGACATTGACGTAAATGCCGACGATCAGCTTCGGCGCGACCCAGATCGTCGTCGCGGTCAGCACCATGAAGCCGGTGCCGGTGACGATCGATGCCCAGCCGGCACGACCGATCCACACGCGGTTGCGCGCGCCATAGGCCATGCCGACCCGGATCGTCGCTGCCTGAGCGATACCGAACGGCACCTGAAAGGCGAGCGCGGCGATGTTGAGCGCGATCGCGTGCGCCGCGACTTCGGTTACGCCGATCAGTCCCATCAGGAATGCCGCGCCACCGAACAGCCCGCCCTCCAGCGTGAAGGTCAAGGCGATCGGCGCGCCGAGCCGCGCGATCTCGCCCATCCGCTGCCAATGCGGCAGCCACCATTTGCCGAACAGCCGATAGCGGCGGAGCTTGCCGTCGAACGCCAGGATCGCGGCATAGGCCAGCATCATCGCGATCGCGGTGACCAAACTGGCGATCGCCGATCCTTCGAGCCCGAGCGCGGGGAAACCGGCATGGCCGAACACCAGCAACCAATTGCCGAGCGCGCCCATGCCGAGCGCGCCGGCCGTCACCAGCATCGCCCAGCCGGGCCGGCCAAGCGCCGCGGCGACGGTCCGCATCACGCCCGCCCAGATGTTGGGCACCATGATGAACAACAGAATGTCGAGGAACGCGCCGGTGCGCGCCGCGACGCGCGGATCCTGGCCGAGCAGCAGCAGGATCTCCTTGCCGAACGCGAGCACGATCATGAAGAACAGTCCGCTCATCAGCCCCAGCCACATCGCCATGCGGAACGACCGACGCACCTGGCGAACGGCATGCGCGCGCGCGCCAAGCTCGGCGGCGATGATCGGCGCGCACGCACCAGTGAAACCGATCATCGCCCACATGATCAGACTGAACAGGAACACGCCGAGCGTCGCCGCAGCGAAGTCGATCGCGCCCAGCCGCGCGACGAACATCACGTCGACGGCATAAACGCCCATCTGCAGCAGATTCGCGCCGACCAGCGGGCCGGACAGGCGCAACAGCGCCCATAGCTCGGCGCGCGTCGAGGCTGGGACAGGGCCGGCCAGCGGCATGGGGGCAGCTAACGCGACCATAAGTCCGCGGCCTCTAGTCCAAATCATGCGTATTGCTCAACCATCACACTTGCGGCTATCGCCGCTTTCGGACACGCTGCATGGCGCAGTGGGAGACGATCGACGTGAAATTGGTACGTGGCGCCTGGAAGATTCTGGTCGGCATCAAGGACGGCCTGGTCCTGATCTTCATGCTGCTGTTCTTCGGCATCCTGTTCGCCGCTCTGTCGGCCAAACCCAACAGCACAGTCCGCGACGGGGCGCTCCTGCTCAAGCTCGACGGCCCGATCGTCGAACAGCCGGAGAGCGTAAGCGCATTCGCCGCGATGCAGGGTGGTGGCAAGCAGCACCAATTCCGCCTGCGCGACCTGGTCCGCGCGATCGACGCGGCCAAGGACGATTCGCGGGTCAAGGTCGTGGTGCTCGATCTCGACGGCTATGGCGGTGGCTATCCCGCCGCGGTGACCGAGGTCGCCAATGCGCTCGGCCGGGTCAAGGCGTCGGGCAAGCCGGTACTGGCTTATGCCACTGCCTATACCGACGGTAGTTATCTGCTCGCCGCCAATGCCAGCGAGGTCTGGCTCAACCCGATGGGCGGTACCTTGTTCATGGGGCCTGGCGGCAACCAGCTCTATTACAAGGGGTTGATCGACAAGCTCGGCGTCAACGTCCACGTCTATCGCGTCGGCAAGTTCAAGTCGTTCGTCGAACCCTATGAGCGCGATGCGCAGTCGCCCGAAGCCAAGGAAGCGCTGACCGCCCTCTATGCGTCGATCTTCAGCCAGTGGAAAAACCTGATCCACAAGGCGCGGCCCAAGGCGCAGATCGATGCGTTCCTGACCGCGCCCGACCAGGCGATCGCCGCGACCAAGGGCGATATCGCCCACGCCAACCTCGCCTCCGGCCTGGTCGACAAGCTCGGCGATCGGCTCGCCTTCGGCAAGCGCGTCGCCCAACTCGCGGGCGACGGCCCGAAAAAGGTCGCCGGCACCTTCGCCGCGATCAAGTACGACGATTTCGTCGCCGCGCACCCGATGGCCAGCTCTGGCGACAAGATCGGCATCGTCACCGTCGCCGGCGATATCGTCGACGGTAAGGCCGGCCCCGGCACAGCGGGCGGCGACACGATCGCCAAGGCGGTGCTCGACGGCCTTGCCAAAAAGGACCTGAAGGCGCTCGTCGTCCGCATCGACTCGCCGGGCGGGTCGGCGCTGGCGTCGGAGACGATCCGCAAGGCGGTGCTCGAAGCCAAGGCGCAGAAATTGCCGATCGTCGTCTCGATGGGCGGTCTCGCCGCGTCGGGTGGCTATTGGGTGTCGACAGCTGGCGACGTGGTGTTCGCCGAGCCCAACACGATCACCGGATCGATCGGTATCTTCGGCATCATCCCGACCTTCGAGAATTCGCTGAAGAAGCTCGGCATCACCACCGACGGGGTGAAGACCACGCCTCTGTCGGGCCAGCCCGACATCTATGGCGGTACCAATCCCCAGGTCGATTCGATCCTGCAGGCGTCGATCGAGCACGGTTATGCCGAGTTCATCGGCCGCGTCGCCGCCGCCCGCAAGATGACGCCGCAGCGAGTCGACGAGATCGGTCAGGGCCGCGTCTGGGACGGCGGCACCGCGCATCAGCTCGGGCTGGTCGATCGCTTCGGCTCGCTCGACGACGCCGTCGCCGAAGCCGCCAAGCGCGCCGGGATCGATCCGAAGAACGTCCGTCGGATCTATCTGGAAAAGCAGCCCGGCTGGTTCGCCAAGCTGGTCCAGGGCGTTGCCGACAATGACGATGACGACGCCAGCACGACCGACGACGCCAAGGCTGGCGATCTGTTCGCCATGCTTGCCGCGCAGCGCCAGGACGTGTTTGCCCGCGCGCTCGGCGATGCCAAGCGACTGGCGACGGTCAATTCGGTGCAGGCGCGTTGCCTCGAATGCGCCGGCTTCTCCGACGCGCGCGCGGATGACCAGGACCGCTCGCTCGCGCAGATGCTGATCAAGGCGATCTGGCAATGATTGCGCTGCGCCCCGCGCGGCCTGAGGATGCGGCGTCGATCGCCGCGATCTACGCGCCGTATGTGCTCACCGCGACGGTCTCGTTCGAGACCGAGGCCCCCGACGCACGCGCGATGCGCAGCCGCATGGCCGCGAGCGACGGGCTCTATCCATGGATCGTCGCGACCAATGGCGTCGAGGATGGCGACGCCGTCCTTGCTTATGCTTATGCCACCAAGTTCCGCGAACGGCCGGCCTATCGCTATGTCGTCGAGACCTCGATCTACGTCTCCGGACCGGTCCAGGGGCAAGGCGTCGGACGGCTGCTCTATCCCGCGCTGATCAACACGTTGCGCGCGCAGGGCTTCGTCCAGGCGGTGAGCGTGATTTCTTTGCCCAACGATTATACGATCGGGCTGCACGAAGCGGCGGGCTTTCGCCGTCAGGGCGTGTTGCGCGAACTCGGCTTCAAACAGGGTCGCTGGATCGATGTCGGCTTCTGGCAGCGTGAGCTCAACGATGCCGCTATTCCACCGGCCGAGCCCAAGCCGTTTTCCGAGGTCGGTCTGATCCGCGCCTGACACCGCAATAGTTCGGTCCCAACCTAAGTGTCGGCACCTGTGCTGGGACGGCGCGTTGTCCCCGATATGAACCACCTGTCTTCGCAAACCCAGGCTCGGCGCGGCACCGCGGCGGCGATGGGACTGATCGCGATCGGCTTTGCCGGCAGCACGATGATCACGCCGCTTTATGCCTTGTATCAGGCGCGGTTCGGCTTCTCTGCCGTCGTGCTGACGATCGTCTATGCCGCTTATGTCATCGGCAATCTCGGCGCTTTGCTGTTTATCGGCCGGCTGTCGGACCGTGTCGGGCGCCGACCGGTAGCCTTCGCCGCGATCGGTCTGTGCCTGATCGCGGCGTTGGTCTTCCTGACGGCGCGGAGCACCTCCTCGCTGTTCGCCGGACGTGTCGTCAGCGGCCTCGCCGTCGGGCTGGCATCGGGTACCGGCACCGCCTGGCTGGTCGACCTGCGACCCGGCGACCGTCCCCGCGCGACCTTACTCGCGATCCAGGCCAACATGGCGGGGATTGGCCTGGGGCCGTTGATCGCCGGGCTGCTCGCGAGCTACGCGCCGTGGCCGCTCGCCCTGCCTTTCCTGGTTTACGGCGCCGCCATCGCCACGGTCGCCGTGATGGTGACGCGGACTCGCGAGACGGTCTCGACCCGCGCGATCGACGCCGCGCTGTTCCGCCCGCAATTCGCGTTACCGCAGGACGCGCGCGCTGCATTCGTCGCACCCGCCATTACCTCGTTCGCAACGTTCGCCTTTGTCGGTTTCTACGCGGCACTGCTGCCGTCGATCCTGCACCAGGCGATGCATCTCGCCAGTCCGGCGATCAGCGGCGCGATCCTGGCAGAATTGTTCGCAGTCGCCGCCGCGACGATGCTGGCGACGCGTCGACTGTCGAGTCGCACGGCGATGCTGAGCGGACTGGTGACGATCGCGCCGGCGCTCGCGCTGCTGGTCCTCGCCCAATCGCAGCAGAGCCTCGCCTTGTTGATGCTGGGAACGACGTGCGGCGGCGTCGCGCTGGCGCTCGGCTATCGCGGCAGCCTCGAGATCGTCAACACGATCGCACCTGCCGATCGCCGCGCGGGATTGGTCTCGGTCTATCTGGTGATCTGCTTCATCGGCAATTCGCTTCCGGTGATCGGCGTCGCAATGGTCGGCGCCGTCGCGGGGCCGGTCAGGGCCAGCGAGATCTTTGCCGGCCTGATGCTCGTGCTGGCGGCGTTGGCGTTCGTTACGGGGCTACGCTTCGCGCCGCGCCAATCGGCACAGCCGTGCCATGCGAATTAACCGGCCTCACCCTTGCGATAAGCCGGCAGCGCAAGCTTCCAGCGCAGCGCTGCCGCGCGCAGGCTGAACCCGGCGACGGCGGCGATCCCGGCAGCGACCGGCAGCGGCGCGCCGAGCAGCCCCAAAGCGACATAGGAGCCAGAGGCCAGCGCCGCCGCGGTGACATAGATTTCGGGCCGCATGATGATCGACGGCTCCCCGGCAAGCACGTCGCGGATGATCCCGCCGACACAGGCCGTCACCACGCCCATCAGCGCCGCCGGCACCGGCGGCACGCCGAACCCGATCGCCTTGGCCGCGCCGAACACGGCATAAGCGGCGAGCCCGACCGCATCGAACCAGTCGAGCGCCGCCCCGCGCCACCACCTGACGGGAGTCAGCCACACTGCGAAAGCAACCGCCAGACACGCCGCCGCCGCGCGGCTGTCATGGATCCAGAATACCGGCGCCCCGATCAGCAGATCGCGCACCGTTCCGCCGCCGACACCGGTGACGAGCGCGAAGAAGCAAAGGGTGACCATCGTCTGCCCGCGCCGCGCGGCCGCGAGCGCACCCGACGCGGCGAACACGACTAGTCCCGCAAGGTCGAGCCAAGGCGCGATCGCCGGGAGCCATTCGGGAGTGTGGGGGAGCATCGGGACCAAGGTTAGCGCTTCGGCAAGTTGAGGAACAGCGGGCTGATTTTATGGAGCCTTGGGCAAAATTTGAGTGCTCTCTAAAAATACGTTGTATTCCTGTGAGGAATATTATATTCCTTGGATGCTTGGATGGCTTTCGGCCGCTCCCGGCTCCGATAGAAAGGGTATTGTCATGGAATTGTACATTAATAACGCCGGCCATCGGCGTTTCGAGAGCCGACAACGAGGGGCGTTGCCTATGCGTTGCGGCGTAGGGAGAAACCGATATGGGAGCCTACCAAGCGTTCATTGATCTTGGTTTTCAGGGTCGGCTGCGGAAAGGTCAGCAGACTGAACTGATCGAGATTCTCGCATTCAGAGAACTGCTGGGACAGTTCGGTCTCGATGCGGCGACGGTGCCGAAATACACCGTTACCGAGTCAATCAAATACGATGCCTTCGGTGCCGAGCGCGAGCGAACGGTACTATTAAAGGGCGCCGGAATTTGGACACGCTACCGCGTGGAAACGCGCGCGCCGGACGTATTTGTGATCTACGACCGCTAGTTAGACCCATCGAGAGATGGTGAGATATGGAGAATGAGAAGAACGAACTGCGTGAATTCGATCATGGGCTATCGGAAGAAGCGCTGAAGCAGGTCGCTGCCCGCGTGGCGGAGATCGCGCCTCAAGTTTCGCTAGTCCGTCGTTTTCGAACGGCACTAGGCCTGAGCCAGACCGAACTCGCACAGATTTTGAGCTTATCGCAGTCGGGCGTTTCGAAAGTCGAAACGCGCAACGACCCGACTTTGTCGACGCTCGCAAAAATGGCAGAGGCTCGTGGCGGTACGCTGTCACTAGAACTCAAGACGGCCGACGGCGCGGAACTTCGCTTCGCTCTGGCCTAGCCGCGCTTGCTACGCGCGACGCTGATCGCCCTACCCCCAAACGCAATTGGGGAGCCGGTGTTGCCACCGACTCCCCTGTCGCCGGACTTCGATCCGCTCATCACGTCTTGCGACCTGACCGCGCTTTCTGGTTTCGGCGGCTCGCTACGCCCGTGCTGTCCGAAGACGGCGCCAGGTTTCGCGCTTTGCTCCGTTCGGATCGTCTTGCGACGTTCCTCCCTTTGCACCGTTCCGGTCGAACTGTCCGAAGACACTTCTCCCTTCGCGGATCGCTCCACCCCTCGGACCCGAAAGTCTCTGGAATCTCGCGCTTGCTTCGTTCGGATCGTCTTGCGACGTTCTTCCCTAGGCGCCGTTCCGGCCGAACCACCCGAAGGCATTTCGTCCATCGCGGTTTGCTCTACCCGGCTGGCCCGAAAGCTGCCCTGGTATCGCGCCGTTCCGCCCGGTTTGATCCGAAGACCCACCTGAGCTTCCCGGTCGGTCGTCGGGGCCGGGCGCGATCATCCGAAGAGTCTCAGCAACCCGGCCACCGGCGGCCTACGAAGATAGTTTGCCGAAGCATCCTGTCTTCGCTCTGTCGCCTCGATGCCCTTTCATGTCCCCGGTTGCCCGGTTCGATGAACAGCGTTCCGCTGCGACCCGCGATCATTCCACCCGAAAGCTTCCTGATCCCGTTCGGTCCGTCAGATGCATAGTCCGGCCGTCGCGCTTGCGCGCTCCATTCGGACGCAGCAGCGCTGCCGTCCCTACTTCGAAACCGCCTTCTTCCCCTTGCGGGTCGGATGCACCTTCTCGAAGATCAAGTCCTTGAACTTTCTTCCGATTTCTCGGTGAACCGCCCTCGTTCCTGATGTCATCATGCTGTCACCAAAGCCGAGTCGCACCAAGCACGAAACACCTATCTGGCCCTGTGGATAACGTGGATAACGTGCACAGATGACGGTAACGTTGAAACAAAGTGTCGCGCGATCACTTCGTCCCGGATTCGACACGCCATGCAACCCAATCGTCGCGAGAACGTTACGCTCCCGGCATTGAATCACATCCACTACCAAGCAAGGGAAACACTATGCGTAAAGTTCTGCTCGCGCTCAGCGCAGCGTCGATGGTCACCTCGGCGGTCATTCCGCTCACGCAGGCCGATGCCCGTCGCTCGCAATATCGCGAATGGCGCGGTCGTGACGGCCGCACTTATTGCCGCCGCTCGAACGGCACCACCGGCCTGGTGGTTGGCGGTGTTGCCGGCGCGCTGGTCGGCCATGGCATTGCCGGCCGCGGTGACAAGACCCTCGGCACGATCGTCGGCGGCGTCGCTGGCGCGTTCGGCGGTCAGGCGATCGACAAGACGATCACCAAGAAGCGTCGTTGCCGCTAAGGCGATACGATAAAATGGGGCGCGGTCCGTGAGGACCGCGCCCTTCTTCTATGAGGAATGCACCATGCCCACACGCAGCGGATCGGCAAAATATGAAGGGTTCGGCAAGGACGGTATCGGCCATGTCTCGACCCAATCGGGTGTCCTCAACGACCAGAAATACGGGTTCAACACCCGCTTCGGCGACGAACCCGGCACCAATCCCGAAGAACTGATCGCGGCGGCGCACGCCAGTTGCTTCACCATGGCGCTCAGCTTCGCGCTCGCTCGCGAGGGTTTTACCGACGGCACCCTCGAAACCTCCGCCAAAGTGACGCTCGACAAGCAGGGCGAAGGATTCGCCATCACGCGATCCGATCTGACACTGAATGCGCGGATCGACGGCATCGACGGAGATCAATTCGCTCGCATCGCCGCCGATGCCAAGGCCAATTGCCCGGTGTCCAAGGTACTAAACGCCGAGATTACGCTGACTCACACGCTCAACACCTGACGTTCGCAACTGTCGTTGAGATGAACGCGAGGTAGTTTCACGTTCACGCAACCTCCCGGCTATGCGGTTTGTTTTAGCCGTACCCAAACAACGGGAGAATGATGATGCGACGGCTAATCATGGCCGCCCTGGCCAGCAGTGTGACGTTCGCCCCGATGGCGGTAATGGCCCAGGACAATCCGTACCAGGCGCGCAAGGAATATCGCGACGAGGTTCGCGACGCCAACAAGGATTACCGCAAAGATTTGCGTCATGCCGACAATTGGCGCGACGTCCAGCGCGCCAATCGCGAACGCAGGGACGAAATCCGGGACGCACGCAAGGACTATCGCAGGGATGTCCGCGACTGGCGCCGGTATCGCTCGTACGATTGGAACCGGACGGAACCGGGCCAGCGTTATTATTATGCCGACCGCTATTACCGCGACGGCCGCTATTATCGTCCCTATCGCCTGAGCCGGAACGACCGCGTCTATCGCGGCAATGACGGCCGCTATTATTGCCGCCGGTCGGACGGCACGACCGGGCTGATCGCCGGTGCCGCGCTGGGTGGTCTGCTCGGCAACGCCTTGTCGAGCGGGCGTTCGGCGACCTTCGGTACGCTGCTCGGCGTCGCTGGCGGCGCGGCGCTAGGATCCTCGATCGATCGTGGGCGCGTGGTCTGCCGCTAAGCAGGCTAAACGTTGAGGACAAGCGAGCGAGGGTCCGGCCGCAAGCCGGGCCCTCGTTTCGTATCAGCTTCCGCTCGACGCCGGAGTCGTGCCCTTGAAGCTCAACGTCACGAACGAATCGTCACAGACGTTGACCGCCGGAAATGTCGTCACGCTCTTGTCGACGAAAGTGACCTTGATCTCCCATTTGCACTGGGTCCCGGTCTTGTCGAAATGGATCGTGGCGCGGCCGCCCACCTTGATATTCTTGGGCTTCTCACCCTCGTCGACCTTGTTGGGCTGCCATTGGTTTGCCCCCAAAGGTGAGAGCTCGACCAGCGTGATTTCCTTGCCGGTATTGTTGGTCAGGATAAAATCCAGGGCATCGGCATAGGCCGGGGCGGCGAGCCCCAGCAGCGCGATGGCCACCCCATATTGGTAGCGCATTGAGACGTCCCCTAAAGCCTCCCGCCTCTTAGCGGACGGGCGCGCGGAGACTTTCTTACAGGATACCACCACCCAGGAACAAGCGAAACGCAGCGATCGCCATCAGGACGAGGTTGATGATCAGCCCCGCCTTGTTCTTCGAGAGGGCGCCGAATAACAGCCCGACCGCGCCGATCAGCAGCCCGAGCCAGTTCAGCCAGCCCAGGAACGGGATCAAGGCGACGAGCGTGACGACCAGCAGGATCACGCCGATGATGATCGAGAGCACATTGAGCATGTCGCGTCATATGTGGGCAATACACTCCCGACGCAAGTCCAATGTCATCATCATAGGCCGTTTCTTAACCACTTCGCGGGCATGGCAAGCGCCGAACCGATCGGAGTTTTTGGGTGAGCATCACCTTTCGCAATCTGGCCTGGGCACTCGCCCCGCTCGCGCTCGCGGCGTGCGGATCGAAGCCGCCCGCCGACAGCAATATCGATTCGCTCGATGCCGAACTGGCCGGCGGCAACCTGACGGGCAATAGCCGCGACCCGGCGATGATGAGCGCGCTCCAGGACCAGATCATGGTCGATCCCGCGCTGACTGGCCAAGCCAACAACGACGCCGTCCGCCCGCCACAACAGCCTTATTCGGGGGCGACTCCGCCCGATTCGGTGGCACCGTCCAAGACCGACGGCGCCGGCATCGCCGACGCCACGGGATCATCAAGCGGCGGTAGCAAGCCGGCCCCTGCCCCGGCTGGCGGCTGCCCGCAATGCAAGGTCAAGCGCGATTCGGTGACGTTGGGCGCACTGGCGCAACGCCAAGCCGACAAGCGCACATCGGGCTGCGCGCGTGGCCTGCAATATTCGACCGCCTGGGTGCAGCGCCTGCCCGCCGACATCCCGCTTTACCCCGATGCCCGGGTCGACGAGGCGGCTGGCGTCGCCGGCAATGGCTGCGCGCTTCGCATCGTCAGCTTCTCGACCGGCGCCTCGGTGCAGAACGTGATCGATTATTATTATGGCCGCGTCACCGCCGCCGGCTATTCGGCCGAACATCAGGCCGATGGCGGCCAGCACGTGCTGGGCGGCACTCGCGGCAAGGACGGCGGCGCCTATGTCATTTACGTCGAAAAGCGCGGTGACGGCAGGACCGAGGTCGATTTAGTTGCAAATAACGGGAACTGATTGGGTTCTCATATCTTCTAACCGCTTCAGCATCGACGCGAGCCCGCCCTCCCGATAACGGACAGCAAGGTCGCCGTTCGCGTCGGTGCTGAAAACCGATCGCCGCAAAACGGCGATCGCCCCGGCGAAGGCCGGGCCAAGGATCGTCAACAGCCCCAGGCCTTATTCCCCTCCCGCCTGCGGGAGGGGTTAGGGGAGGGCATGTCTCATGGCCGAGCTTTAACAAGCCCTCCCCCAGCCCCTCCCGCTTGCGGGAGGGGGAGACTGGCGCCTTCATTTCCTGGCCTTCCCCAACCCCGCATTTGTTCATCCGCCCGCGTGCGGCTACAGCGCGCGAATGAATTTCCTTCTCGTCATGGCGGGCGGTGCCCTGGGCAGCGCGGCGCGCTTCCTCGTCGGCAAGCTGACGCTCGGCTGGTTCGGGCCCAATTATCCCTGGGGCACGCTCGCCGTGAACCTGATCGGCGGGTTCCTGATGGGCGCGCTCGCCGGCACGCTCTCGCGCACCGGCGGCAGCGAACATGCCCGCTTGCTGCTCGGCGTCGGAATGCTGGGTGGCTTCACCACCTTTTCCGCTTTCTCGCTCGACACCGTCCTGATGATCGAGCGCGGGCAGTTAAGCGTGGCGGTCGTGTATATCCTGGTCTCGACGATCGGATCGATCCTCGCGCTGTTCGCCGGCCTGCACCTTATCCGGGCAGTGGCGTGAGCGAGATACGCACCTTCATCGTCGCAGCCGACGACGACGACATCCGGCTCGATCGCTGGTTCAAGCGGCATCTGCCCGACACCAGCTTCACCACCGTTGCCAAATGGGCGCGCACCGGCCAGCTGCGAGTCGATGGCGCACGCGCCGCGCCGGGCGACCGCATCGCCGCGGGCCAGACCTTGCGCTTCCCGCCGCCCGAGCCGGCCCCGGTCGCCGGCAAGCCGAAACGCGAGCGCCCGCCCCTCACCGACGACGAGGTCGCCTTCGCGCGCGAATTGGTGATCCACCAGGACGCCCAGGCCTTCGTGCTCAACAAGCCGCCGGGGCTGGCGACGCAAGGCGGGACCAAGACCCTCCAGCATGTCGACGGCCTGCTCGACGCGTTACAGTTCGACAATGAAGGACGGCCCAAGCTCGTCCACCGGCTCGACAAGGACACGTCGGGCGCGTTGCTCGTCGCGCGCACCTCGCGCGCGGCGGCGTTCTTCGCCAAGGCGTTTTCGGGCCGCACCGCCAAGAAGGTCTATTGGGCATTGGTGGTCGGCGTGCCGTCGATCGAGGACGGCATGATCGAGCTGCCGATCGCCAAGCAGCCGGGCACCGGCGGCGAGAAAATGCATGTCGACGAAGCCGAGGGCCAGCCCGCCCGGTCGCGCTACCGCGTGATCGAGCGCGCCGGCAACCGCGCCGCCTGGGTCGAATTGCAGCCCTTCACCGGCCGCACGCATCAATTGCGCGTGCATATGGCGGCGATCGGCCATCCGATCGTCGGCGACGGCAAATATGGCGGCCCCGAAGCCTTCCTGACCGGCGGGATCAGCCGCAAGATGCACCTCCATTCGCGACGCATCTCGGTCGACCATCCCGATGGCGGCAAGATCGACGTCGAGGCCGAATTGCCGTCTCATTTCGCGGAAAGCCTGGCCGGGCTGGGCTTCGACCAGATGGCGGGCAACATGATGCCGCTCGACGAACCGGCCCCACCGACCAAGCAGGCGAAAAAGGCCTGGGCGAAAGCGCACGCCAAGACGGTGCGCAAGGAACGCAAGGGCGAACGCCGCAGCCGGGGTGCCGCTGTCGAACCACGCAAAAGCGGGCCGCGGCCCAAGCCTGCAGGTGCCAAGCCCACGGGATCCAAGTCTTCGGGCAGCAAGCCCGCGGATTCCAGATCGGCGGGTCCCAAGCCTGGAAGTCGCAAGTCGTCAGGCCCCCCCTCTTCAGGCCCCAGACCCGCAAGCCCCAAGGGCCCGCCTCGCAGGGGCCGCTGAGAGTCTCCTATGGTTAGCCCTTCCCCATCATCCCTCCCCGGCGAAGGCCGGGGCCCAGTGTCGGGCTGCTTTGTGGCGACACGAGACGCTAGATCGCACCTGACATCGCGACTGGACCCCGGCCGTCGCCGGGGAGGCGTTGTAGGAACGGACGCCTGATGCATCCCAATACCGCGTTCCGCTGGGAAGATCGCCAAGCGATGCGCGCATTGGTCGCCGAGCTCGGCTTTGGTGCGCTGTTCTGCGCGACGCCCGACGGCCCGCGCGTCGCGCATGTGCCAATCGTGTGGCTCGACGAGACCACGCTCGGCCTCCACCTCGCGCGCGGCAACGGCATCGTCCGTCATCTCGATGGCGCGACCGCCTTGTTCGTGGTGCAGGGCCCTGACGGCTATGTCAGCCCCGATTGGTACGGCCTCGACAACAATCAGGTGCCGACCTGGAACTATGTCGCGGTCGAACTCGAAGGCATTATGCGGCGGATGGAGCATGACGCGCTGCTCGCGCAGGTCGACCAATTGACTGCCCAACAGGAAAGTCGGCTCGACAAGGCACCATGGACCCGCGCAAAGATGGACCCGGCCACCTTCGACAAGATGACCAGCGCGATCATCGGCTTCCGACTGGAAATCGCCGCCTGGCGCGGCACGCTCAAGCTCGGCCAGAACAAGCCCGAAGCGGCGCGGCTGGCGGCCGCCGACGGCGTCGAAGCATCGGGGCGGCGCGGCATCGCACACTGGATGCGCAACGCGTGAGCGGCCCAATGACCAGATTGGCGATCTTCGATTGCGACGGCACATTGGTCGACAGCCAGGCCAATATCTGCCGCGCGGTGGAAGAGGCGTTGACCGAGGCGCGGATCGCGGTGCCGTCGCGCGACCGGATCCGTCGCATCGTCGGGCTGAGCCTGGTCGAAGCGATGCAGGCGCTGCTGCCCGACGCATCCGACGTGGATCATCGGCATCTGGCTCAAGCATACAAGGACAAATTCTTCGCGATGCGGACGAGCGGCGCGCTCGCCGACGAACCGCTGTTCGACGGTATCGATACGATCGTCGAGCAACTCGTCGGCGATGGCTGGATGCTGGGGGTCGCTACCGGCAAATCCGATCGCGGGCTCGACCATATCCTGACCGCGCATGGCCTGAAGCACCATTTCGTCACCCTGCAAACCGCCGACCGCCATCCGTCCAAGCCGCATCCGTCGATGATCGCGGCCGCGATCGCCGAAGCCGGCGCAGACCCGGCGCGCACGGTGATGATCGGCGACACCAGCTTCGACATTTTGATGGCGGTCAATGCCGGCGTCCGCGCCGTCGGCGTCGGCTGGGGCTATCATCCCGCCGCCGAACTGGTCGCCGCGGGCGCGCATGGCGTGGCGCTTGCGGTCGCCGATTTGCCGCATCATCTGGAGGCACGATGACCGACTCTGCTGTCCAATCCCGCAACCGCTGGCTGATCATCACCGCGATCCGCCTGCTCGCAATCGCCGGCGCGGTGTTCGCGGTGATCCTGATCGGGCGTGCGCCGACCTGGCCGCCCAAGGTGCTCGGCATCGCGATCGTGCTGTCGGCGCTCTATATGTCCTGGGCAGTCCCCGCCTCGCTCGCGCATCGCTGGCGCACGCCCGACGAACCGCCCAAGCGGACGACCAAGACGCGGCGATGAAGCGGTTCTGGAAGGACGTGACGGTCGACGCCGAGCGCGGCGTGCGGCTCGACGACCGGCCGGTGCGCACGCCCGGCCGCGTCCCGCTGCTGCTGCCGACCGCCGCCCTGGCCGAAGCAGTCGCCGACGAATGGCGCGAGGTGACGGACGATATCGATCCGCGCGCGATGCCGCTGACCGGGCTGGCCAATGCCGCGATCGACCGCATCGCGCCCGGTCCTGCCGCGTTTGCCGCCGGCCTTGCCGCTTATGGCGAGAGCGACCTGCTCTGCTATCGCGCCGACAGCCCGCCCGACCTGGTCGCCCGTCAGGCCGCCCTGTGGGATCCGCCGCTCGATTGGGCGCGCGACCGGTACGACGTCCATTTCGAGATCGTCGCCGGGGTGATGCACCGGCCCCAGCCGGAGGCGACGACCGAGCGGTTGGGCGCAGCAATCGCCGCCCGCCGCCCATTCGAGTTGGCACCGCTGTCGCCGATCGTGACGATTACCGGGTCGCTCGTCCTGGCGCTCGCGCTCGCCGAGGACGCGATGGAGACCGAAGCGGTCTGGGCGGCGGCCAACCTCGACGAGGACTGGCAGGCCGAGCAATGGGGCGAGGACGATCTGGCGGTGAAGGCGCGCGAGACGCGCCAGCGCGACTTCGAAGCGGCCGCGCGGTTTCTGAGCCTCGTCAGCTAACCCCTAATTCGTCATGCCAGCCTTGTGCCGGCATCCACCGCGCGACAAACCCTAACGGTTCAGGATACGCGGCACGGTGGATCCCGGGACAAGCCCGGGATGACGGGCGAGATTGTGGCGGGCGAACACCTCATCACCCAGCGCCGACTTGGTCAATTATCCGGGAGCTTCCGAATGAACCCGATCAGCCCGCGCTGGCGCGAGCGCTTGAGCCGTTCGGCAGTCAGGATCGTCTGGACGCAGGCGAAGCAATCGTCGAGATCGTCGTTGACCAGGACATAATCATAGCCGTCCCAGTGGCTGACCTCGGCCTGGGCACGTTCCATGCGGCGCTCGATGATTTCCTGGCTGTCGGTATTGCGCCCCTCGAGCCGCTCGCGCAGCGTCTTCAGGCCCGGCGGCAGGATGAATACGCGGACGACGTCGCCGCCGGCGAGCTGGAACAATTGCTGCGCGCCCTGCCAGTCGATGTCGAACAATATGTCCTGTCCGGCTTCCAGATCCTTGAACACGGTCTCGCGCGGCGTGCCGTAACGCTGGTCGAACACCCGCGCCCATTCGAGGAAAGCGTCGTCCTCGACCATGTCCTTGAACGTGTCGGTGTCGACGAAATGATATTCGCGCCCCTCCTGCTCGCCCGGACGAATCGGCCGGGTGGTGTAGGAGATCGACATCTTGAGCCGGCCGTTCTCTTCCGCGAGCAGCCGGTTGGCGATGGTCGACTTGCCGGCGCCCGACGGCGAAGACAAAACGAACATCAGGCCGCGGCGCTTGAAGCCCGGCGGCTGCGAGGAACGGTGATCGACCATGCGCGCTACTGGCGTGCGCGCAGGGGGCGCGTCAAGCGCTGGTGGGTTCGTTCCCGAACTTGCGCATCAGATAGCGCGCCCCGAGCGCCGCGCCGCCGAGCACGATCGCCGCGGGAACGACTCTTCGCGCGACCTTCCATGTCGCGATCCCGGCAAGCGCGCCGAGTGTTCCGCCCTCGCCGTCGCGCTGGTCGATGTTGCGGCCGATGGCAGCGGCGATGAGGTCTCCGATCACGCAGTATCTCCCTGAGATTCCGGAATGAAGCGCTGGTTCGGACGAAAAGTTCCGCAATCGTCATCCCAGCGAAAGCTGGGATCTCGAGCGGTATCGCGCCCTCGCTCGAGACCCCGGTTTTCACTGGGTGACGAGAAAAATGCGATTCAAACACTAAAGCACTTGCTAAAGTGTTCCACACAGAATACTTAAGTGCATGCTTAACGAATCACCTTCCCTCGATCGCGTCTTCCACGCCCTCGCCGATTCCACACGGCGGGCGATGGTGGAAAGGCTCGCGCTTCGGCCGATGTCGGTGAGCGAACTGGCGTCCCCCTTCGCCATGTCGCTTCCCGCCGTCATGCAGCATCTGGCGGTGCTCGAGGAATCGGGGCTGGTCCGGTCGCACAAGGCCGGGCGGGTCCGGACCTGCCGCATCGACACGGAGACGTTCGGCCTCGTCGAACGCTGGACCGCCGATTGCCGCAGCGAGTGGGAAGGTCGACTCGATAAGCTGGAAGACTATATCAACACCCTGAAAGGACAGCAGAAATGACCGAGAAGACGATCATCCGCCCGGAACCGCTCGTGATCGAGCGCCATTTCGATGCGCCCCGCGCCATCGTGTTCCAGGCCTGGACGACGGCCGAGCACATGAAGAACTGGTTCAGCCCCGAACATTTCACCACGCCCGAAGCGGTGATCGAATGCCGCCCCGGCGGCCGCTTCGACCTCTGCATGCAGGCGCCCGATGGCCAGAAATTCTGGAACCATGGCCGCTTCATCGACGTGGTCGAGAATGAAAGCCTGTCGTTCGAGGCCGGCGCGCATGTCGACGACAGCGGCAACGCGCCGTTCGCGGTGCGGACGTACGTGACCTTTACCGATGACGGCGACGGCTCGCTAATGTCGGTGCGCCAGGAATATGAGATCTACGACGAAGCGGCGAAGGCAATGATCGGCGGCGCGCCCGAAGGATGGCGGACGACGCTCGACAAGCTCGAGGCCGAGGTGGCGCGGATCAAGGGGTAATCAAAAACAGACCCTCACCCTTCCGGCGCTCTGCGCCTCCCTCCCTCTCCCGCATGCGGGAGAGGGAAGGGGCCCCCCGCCGAAGGCGGTGGGAAGGGTGAGGGTCTGTTTTTCTTGTTTACCTTCCCACCATATCCTCAGGCCTTACCACGCGGTTGAATGTCGCCTCATCGACCAGCCCCAAATCCAGCCCCGCTTCTTTCAACGTCATCCCCTCTTCATGCGCATGCTTGGCGATCTTCGCCGCATTGTCGTAGCCGATCTCGGGCGCCAATGCGGTCACCAGCATCAGCGAGCGATCGACCAGTTCGGCAATTCGCCGCCGGTCCGGCTCGAGCCCGTCGATACAACGCTCGGCGAAACTCTCCATCCCAATCGCCAGCAAGTCGATCGAGCGCAACACCGCCGCCCCGATCATCGGCTTGAACACGTTGAGCTCGAGATGCCCCTGCATGCCGCCGACGGTCACCGCCTGATGATTGCCGATCACTTGCGCCGCGACCATCGTCAGCATCTCGCACTGGGTCGGGTTGACCTTGCCCGGCATGATCGAGCTGCCCGGCTCGTTGGCCGGTAATGCGAGTTCGCCAATCCCCGACCGAGGCCCCGAGCCGAGCAGCCGGATGTCGTTGGCGATCTTGGTCAATGCGACTGCCAGGCTGTTCAACCGCCCCGAGAAATCCACCAAAGTATCGTTCGACGCCAGCGCCTCGAATTTGTTCGGCGCGGTCTCGAACGCGAAGCCGGTCAGATCGGACAGTTGGGCGGCGATCGCTGGGCCGAAATCCTTCGGCGCGTTGAGCCCCGTCCCCACCGCGGTGCCGCCCTGCGCGAGCTTGGACAGGCCATGCTCGATCAGCGGAACCAACCGCGTCCGCGCCAACCGCACTTGCGCATAATAGCCCGAGAATTCATCGCCAAGCGTTAGCGGCGTCGCGTCCTGCAGATGCGTGCGGCCGATCTTGACGATATCCTGCCACGCCTGGGCCTTGGCGAGCAAAGCTGTCTCCAGCCGCTCGATCGCCGGCACCAGCCGCCGCGTCGCCGTCAGTCCTGCCGCAACATGGAGCGCGGTCGGGAAGCTGTCGTTCGACGACTGGCTCATATTGACGTCGTCATTGGGGTGGATCGGCGTCTTGCCGCCACGCTTGCCGGTCAGCATCTCATTGGCGCGGCCGGCGATCACCTCGTTGACGTTCATGTTCGATTGCGTGCCGCTTCCGGTCTGCCAGATGACCAGCGGGAATTGATCGTCGAGCTTGCCCGCGACGACTTCAGCCGCCGCCGCTTCGACCGCATCGGCCTTCTCGGCCGCTAGGCCGTGCGCGCGATTCACGCGCGCCGCCGCCTGTTTCACCAGTGCCAGCGCATGGACGATCGCGATCGGCATGCGCTCGCGCTCGCCGAACGGGAAATTCTCGATCGATCGCTGCGTCTGCGCTCCCCAATAAGCGTCGGCCGGCACCTCGATCGCGCCGATCGAATCGCTTTCGGTACGGGTGTCGGTCATCGCGCAGGCTCCTCATCGGACGTTGCGCTCGACTTGGCGTCACCAGATGCCGGGCACAAGCCTTGCGCGCACGCGGCCGGCATAATCGCTATAGCCCGGCAGCTTGTCGTGGAGCAGCCGATCTTCCCACGCGGTGCGGATGGCGAGCAGGACCGACGCTATCGCGGCCGGCACCAGTCCCCACCACGACGCGAGCGCCAGCGATATCCCAAGGAACATCGCCACCGCGGCGCTGTAGCCGGGGTGCCGGACAAATCGATAAGGGCCAGTGTCGATCACGCGCTGATGCCGTTCCGACTGGATGCGCACGCCAGGTTCGAAGAACGGATTGACCGCTTGCGCCCAGGCAGTAACCGCAATCCCGCCGAGCAAGGCGGCATAGCCGATCGCGACCAGCCATAGCGGGACGGTCGACCAATGTGCCCTTCCCGCATCGAAACTCGCGACAGGAATGGTCGCGATCATCGCGGTCAGGATCACCGCTACCAGCGGCAAGTCCCAGCGCTCGGTCCCCGGCTGGAACCGACTGCGCGCGCGAAAGATGACCGGATTGACCTTGGCGAGCGCCAACCCGGATGCCGCGAACCCGATCACCAGCACAGCGACGAAAATCCAGCCCGGCACCCAGCCGATATCGCCGGCGGGGAGGAAAACGAGCAGCAGCAGTGAGATCGGCAGCGCGACCGCGTAAGTGATCGCCGTTGCGCGTGACATTGGTGTCGGATCCTGCGGCTGTTGCTGAGCCATATCCACCTTACGCCGCCGCACGCGGCTTTGTTCCGGCGAGGTCATACCAGACCCGACCGAGCGGCAGCCCGGCGATTGATATACCCTCGGATAGAAAAACACTGCGAAAGTAGTAAGTTGTCAACCGCTGTCGATTATCCACGCCAGCATGCAGCGTCGCGTCCCGCTCTCTTTGCTTCGGCCGGGCATGTTCGTCCACGGCATTGAGGGCTCCTGGCTCAGCCATCCGTTCTGGCGCCGCCGCTTCCTGCTGCGCTCGGACAGCGACATCGCCGCCTTGCGCGACGCCGGCATCGCTTTCGTGACAATCGACACCGCGCGCGGGCTCGCGCCGATCGACGAGCCCGAACCGATCATCATCACCGAACCCGTGGTCGCAAACGCCCCCACTGGCATCACTGCCGAGCGCGAGCGTGCCGCCGATATCGTCGCGCGTACCAGGGAAATCATCCGCGGCGTTTTCGAGGGTGCCCGATTGGGCAAGGCGATCGATTCCGATCAGGTCGCCGCGGTCGTCGACGAGATTTCCGAATCGGTGCAACGCAATGCCTATGCCCTGATCGGCATGGTCCGGTTCAAGTCCAAGGACGATTATAGCTATCTGCATTCGGTCGCTGTGTGCGCGCTGATGGTCAATTTCGCCCGTCACTTGGGGTTGCCCGACGACAATGTGCGCGAATTCGGCCTGGCCGGACTGGTGCACGACATCGGCAAGATGGATGTGCCGTCCGAGATCCTCAACAAGCCCGGCAGGCTGACCGACGAGGAATTCGCCATCGCGCGACTCCACCCCGAACGCGGCTGCGCGATCCTCGATCGGGCCGATGCCATCCCCGCCACCGCGATCGACGTCTGCCGCCATCATCACGAAAAGATCGACGGCACCGGCTATCCGTTCGGGCTGAAGGGTGGCGAGATCAGCCTGGCGGCGCGGATGGGCGCGATCTGCGATGTCTATGACGCGCTGACGTCGGACCGCGCATACAAGGACGCGTGGTCGCCGATCGAGGCAGTGACCGCGATGCACGGCTGGAACGGCCAGTTCGATCGCGACCTTTTATTCACGTTCTATCAGAGCATCGCGGTGTTCCCGGTCGGCATGGTCGTCCGCCTGCGCTCGCAGCGTCTGGCGATCGTGCTGTCCAATGGCCGCCGCGCGAGTCGGCCCCGCCTGCGCGTCTTCTACGACACTGCCGCGAACAGCCTGGTCGATCCACGCGATATCATTTTGACCGATGACGACGCATGCAAGACGGTCATCCGCGCGGAGGATGCCGTCGATTGGGGAGCGCATGACTGGCCGGCACTGTGTGCGCATCTGCTGCAGGAGAGCGACAAGCTCGACCGCGAAGTGATCGCGCGGTTGTGGTCTGGGGTAGAAGCGACGATAGCCGAAACGGTCGAGATGCCCGTCAGCGATCGTGTCTCGCGCTGGCGGCCTAGCGAACGGCTCGATTGATTGAACCCCAATCGTCATGCCGGGCTTGTCCCGGCATCCACTGCGCAACATCGCCTCAGCTCGGTGGTGGAGGGGCACACGGCCCGGGTGACGGCGGGAGATAAGGCTAGCGAGCAGACATCCCCGGGACGTCACGGAAGTAAATTCCGTGACGTCGGACGCGGCTTTGCCGCGCCGGCCGGCCGTTCGCGTCGCTGAAGCGACCGCCGCGCAGCTTGCGCGGCTCGCTCCGGCTTACTTCTTCCGTTTGAAATCGACGCTGACGACGTTCGAGCCGTCATCGACGCGCTCGACATGGTCATTCTCGGCTTCGTCATGCGGCTCGGGGCCGTCGGGGCCTTCCTGCGCCTGGAAGCGCAGTTCGAAATTGACTGCCGGGTCGTGAAAGCCGGTGATCGCCGAATAGGGAATATCGAGCTTCGACGGCACCTGGTTGAAGCTCAGACCGACCGAGAATCGCTCGTCGTCGACGATCAGGTCCCAATAGCGATTCTGCAGGACGATCGTCATCTCGTCCGGGAACCGCTCGATCAGACGTTCGGGGATGCTGACCCCGGGCGCCTGGGTCTTGAAAGTAATGTAGAAATGATGCTCGCCGGGCAGCCCGCCGCCGGCCGCGACCGAGCCGAGCACGCGGCCGACCACGGCGCGCAATGCCTCTTGCACGATCTCATCATACGGAATCAGGCTATCGGGCAGTCCATCGCTCATATGCCTTGGGTAGCCGATGCGAGCGGCGGGTCAAGATTGCATGACGTGCAACACACCCATATGGGGGCGCGATGCGCACCGCGACGATCAACCGCAAGACGAGCGAGACGTCAATCGACGTCGCCGTCAACCTCGACGGCACCGGCAGCTATGCCGTGTCGACCGGCATCGGTTTCTTCGACCATATGCTCGAACAATTGTCGCGCCATTCGCTGATCGACCTCGAGGTCAAGACCGTGGGCGATCTCCATATCGACCAGCATCACACCGTCGAGGATACCGGCCTCGCGATCGGGGAGGCGATCAACAAGGCGCTCGGCGAAAAGCGCGGCATCCGCCGCTATGCGGACGCTTTATCGCCGATGGACGAGACGCTGACCCGGGTCGCGCTCGATATTTCGGGGCGGCCATTTCTCGTCTGGAAGACCGAATTCTCGCAAAAGCGCCTCGGTGAGATGGATACCGAGATGTTCGAGCATTTCTTCCACTCGTTCGCGCAGAGCGCCGGGGTCACGCTCCATATCGAGACGCTGTACGGCTCGAACAATCACCATATCGCCGAGGCGGCGTTCAAGGGCCTGGCCCGCGCGTTGCGCGAAGCGGTCGAGATCGATCCGCGCAAGGCAGATGCGATTCCCTCGACCAAGGGGACGTTGTGATGCCGGCGACCAACGCCGATTCGCCGGTCTGCCTGATCCTGATCAATTACGTCGTTCCGCTCGACGAGGTCGATCGGCACATGAAGCCGCATATCGACTGGCTCGAGCGCGGATATGATGAGGGCTTGTTCCTGCTGTCGGGGCGCCGCAACCCGCGCACCGGGGGCGTGATCATCTGCCGCGGACATAAGGCCGAGGTCGAAGCGCTCGCCGCGAGCGACCCGTTCGTGACCAGCGGCGCCGCGACGATCGAGGTGATCGAGTTCAACGCGAGTTGGGCGGCCGACGCGGTCGCCCCCCTGTTCGCGTGACGCTCGCGCTGATCGATTACGGCGCGGGCAACCTCCATTCGGTCGCCAACGCCCTGAAGGCGGCGGGCGCGCAGGACGTCGCGATCACCGCCGATCCCGAACTGGTGCGCGGCGCTGACCGAATCGTGCTTCCCGGCGTCGGCGCGTTCGGCGCCTGCTCAGCGGCATTGCGCTCAGTGCCCGGCATGATCGACGCGCTCGACCAACGCGTGTGCCGCGATGGCGCGCCATTCCTCGGCATTTGCGTCGGCATGCAGCTGATGGCGAACGTCGGCGAGGAAATGGGCGAGCATCAGGGACTCGGCTGGATCAACGGCCGCATCCGCCTGCTGACGCCGTCCGATTCCACCGCCAAGGTACCGCATATGGGCTGGAACGACGTCCGCCCCACGTCCCCTCACCCGTTGATCGAAGCTGGCGAGGCGTATTTCCTGCACTCTTATGCGTTCGAGGGCGACGATGTGGTCGCCACGACCGACCATGCCGGCTCGGTCGTCGCCGCGATCGCGCGCGACAATATGGCGGGCGTGCAATTCCACCCCGAAAAGAGCCAGCGCTACGGCCTGGAATTGTTGAAGAGGTTCCTGACATGGCGGCCGTGAAATGAGCCTGATCATCTTCCCGGCGATCGACCTCAAGGGCGGCAATGTCGTACGCCTGGCCGAGGGCGATATGGATCGCGCGACGATCTATGGCGACGATCCGGTGGCGCAGGCGATGGCCTTCGCCAATGCCGGGTCGCAACATCTCCACATGGTCGATCTCGATGGCGCGTTCGCAGGCGAGTCGGTCAATGGCGATGTCGTCCGCGCGGTGGTCGCAGCGTTTCCGGGCCACGTTCAATTGGGCGGAGGGATCCGCGACCGCGCGGCGATCGAAGGATGGTTCGACGTCGGCGTCTCGCGCTTGGTGATCGGCACCGCCGCGCTCGACAATCCCAACCTGGTGCGTGAGGCCGCGCGCGATTTCCCGGGCGGTATCGTGGTCGCGGTCGACGCCAGGGACGGCATGGTCGCGACGCGTGGCTGGGCTGATGTCTCGGATGTCTCGGTCGAGGACATGGCACGCCGGTTCGAGGATGCCGGGGTCGCCGCCTTGCTGTTCACCGATGTCGGGCGCGACGGCCTGCTCAAGGGTTGCAACGTCCAGGCGACGGTCGACCTCGCGCGTGCGGTCGACATCCCGGTGATCGCCTCGGGCGGCGTGGCGGGGATTGGCGACGTCCATATCCTGGCGCTCCACGCCCGTGACGGGATCGAGGGCGTGATCACGGGTCGCGCGCTGTATGATGGTCGCCTCGACCTCGCGACGGCGATTGCGGTCGCGGAGGCGGCATAGCTGCCCTCCCGCTTGCGGGAGGGGCTGGGGGAGGGCATGTGCCTCCTCATATGTTTAGTCTGCAGACACGCCCTCCCCTAACCCCGTTCCAGGTAAACAGTCCCCCGGACTGTTTAGGTTGCGCCGGGGGCGCAACCGACCTGGAACGCGTAAACGGGAGGGAGATTTGACCGTCCGCGCCCGCGTCATTCCCTGTCTCGACGTCGCCAATGGCCGCGTGGTCAAGGGCGTCAACTTTGTCGACCTGCGCGACGCCGGCGATCCGGTCGAGCAGGCGCAGGCCTATGACGCGGCGGGTGCCGACGAACTCTGCTTCCTCGACATCACCGCTAGCCACGAAGCGCGCGGCACCATCCTTGATGTCGTGCGACGCACCGCCGAAGTCTGCTTCATGCCCGTGACGGTTGGCGGCGGCGTGCGCTCGGCCGAGGATGCGCGTGCCTTGCTGCTCGCCGGCGCCGACAAGGTCGCGGTCAATTCCGCCGCGGTGGCGCGGCCTCAACTGGTCAGCGACATCGCCGAGCGGTTCGGCAGCCAATGCTGCGTCGCCTCGGTCGACGCACGGCGGACGGCGGACGGTTGGGAAGTCTTCACCCATGGCGGCCGCAAGCCGACCGGGATCGATGCAATTGCCCATGCGCTGCGCCTCGCCGAGCTCGGCGCGGGCGAATTGCTGATCACCAGCATGGACCGCGACGGCACGCGCGATGGCTATGATCTGGACCTCATCCGCACGATCGCCGACCAGGTCAGCGTGCCGGTGGTGGCGAGTGGTGGCGTCGGTGGGCTCGATGACCTCGTCGCCGGGATTCGCGACGGCCATGCCAGCGCAGTGCTCGCCGCCAGCATCTTCCATTTCGGCGAGGCGAGCATCGCCGACGCCCACCGCGCGTTGGCTGCGGCGGGCATCCCGGTGCGGACGCCGCTCGCCTAGCTAGAATGTCACCCCAGACGTGTTCCGGGGTCCAGTCGCCCACCATGGAATCCATCCGTTGTTGCACGTTGGATGCCGGAACACATCCGGCATGACGGAAAGTTAAGAGGCGCGCGGTATCAAGCCCCCCAATGCGCTACGTCTTCGCCCTGCCCCTGCTGTTGATCGCGACGCCCGCGCTCGCCTCGGTGCCACCGCATAGCGGGGTGATCCATACGCGAAGCATGCCCGAACTGTCCGACATCGCGTTATTCGGCATGGCGGTCACCGGCGTCTGGCTGGCACGTCGCGCGCTGCGCAAACGCTTCGCCAAACAGGCCGACACAAGCTCGGCTGCGCCAAAGGATTGACGGCGGCGGCGCGGACAGGCAGCGCTCACGTCATGACCAACGATCCGCTCGACGCGCTCGACGCACTGATCCACTCCCGCAAGGGCGAAAGCGCCTCCAGCTCCTATACCGCCGCCCTGTTCGTCGGCGGCCGCGCCAAGATCGCGCAAAAGGTCGGCGAGGAAGCGGTCGAAACCGTCATCGCGGCGATGCGCAAGGACAAGAAGGAACTGACCAGCGAGGCCGCCGATCTGGTCTATCACCTGCTCGTCCTGCTCGCGGATTCCGGTCTGTGTCTCAACGACGTGCGCAGTGAGCTGGCGCGTCGGACGGGCACCTCGGGCCTCACCGAAAAAGCCAATCGGACGTCTTGATTCTCCCCTCCCGCTTGCGGGAGGGGAGGCTTGGGTCGGTCGTCCCCCGGACGACCTGAAGCAAGCCAGGGGCTTGCTTCACCCAAGCCTGGGAGGGCATGTGCAAACTCGCCACGCCGTCGGGAATGGAGGTCGACACGCCCTCCCCTAACCCCTCCCGCGAGCGGGAGGGGAATAGATGCCGATCGACGCCACCCTGCCCTATGACGACCAGAATATCTTCGCCAAGATCCTGCGCGACGAGATACCGTCGAAGCGCGTCTACGAGGACGAATGGGCGGTCGCGTTCCACGACATCAATCCACAGGCGCCGATCCATGTCCTGGTGATCCCGCGCGGGCCGTACGTATCGTGGGACGATTTCAGCGCCAAGGCTTCGGACGCGGAGATCGCCGGCTTCGTTCGCGCCGTCGGCAAGGTTGCGCGCGACCTCGGGCTCGTCGCGCCGGGCTATCGCCTGCTCGCCAATGTCGGCCTGCATGGCCATCAGGAGATCGCGCATCTCCACGTCCACCTTTTCGGCGGGCAGGCGCTCGGCCCAATGCTCGCGCGCTGAGTTCGTCGCGGGCGTAACCAATAAGGGATTGCGCGCGGGGGTTTTGCGACTAGGCTCCCCCGCCAGCACCAAAATACCACCTTGGGGGTTGGCTATTCATGATTTTTGACCGCGTAAAGTCACTGGACGCGATTCTCGCGACCGCCGAGAAGAAGGGACTTCACCGATCGTTGGGGGCGTTTCAGCTGACCATGCTGGGCGTCGGCGCGGTGATCGGCACTGGCATTTTCGTCCTTACGGCCGTCGCGGCGCAAAAGGCAGGGCCGGGCATGATGCTCAGCTTCATGATCGCCGGGTTCGTGTGCGCAGTCGCCGCGTTGTGTTATTCGGAGCTTGCCTCGATGGTCCCCGTCGCGGGATCGGCCTACACCTACACTTATGCCGTGATGGGCGAAATGCTCGCCTGGATGGTCGGCTGGGCTCTCGTCCTCGAATATGCCTTGGGCGCGAGTGCGGTTGCCGTCGGCTGGTCGAACCACCTGGTCGGTGCGCTGGCGGACAGCGGATTCCATTTTCCCGCGATTATCAGCAACGCGGACGGCTTGATGGCGAAGGTCTCGCTGGCGTTCGGTAGTAAAGCAACGCCTGACCTTCTCGCCGCTGCGCAACATGGCGGCTATATCAACGTGCCCGCCGTCGTTGTCGTTCTCGCCGTGACGGCGCTGCTGATCAAGGGCACGACTGAAAGCGCGATGGTCAATGCGGTGCTCGTCGTCGTCAAGCTGGTTGCCCTGACCGCTTTCATGATCCTGACGCTCCCGGTGATGCACACGGCGAATTTCAGCCCGTTCACGCCCACCGGTTTCGGCAATCTGACCAGCGGAACGGGCTATGTCGGCGCGGCTGCGTCGATC